>ERZ761602.256-NODE-256-length-125447-cov-8.907299_pt1 | contig 125447 bp, 104 predicted proteins | sample MGYA00512165_ERZ761602 | MGnify/ENA primary metagenome ERZ761602 (study PRJEB28899, sample SAMN02445085) | bioreactor sludge metagenome | biome: EBPR sludge; isolation source: Thorneside wastewater treatment plant | place: Australia: Brisbane, Thorneside...
GGCAGGGTTCGCCACGGGGTGGGCCAGTGGTTTATGGGGACCTCCCCGGCATATCTGTTATCCAGCGCCATGTTTCGAATGCTCAAGCCGCCGGTGTTGCTTGGCTCGACGGCGATGGTCTGGGGGTACATCCGCTCGGCGTTTCAGCGCAAGCCGCGCTACGGCGATGCGGCATTTCGGCAATTTTTGCGCCGTTATCAGTGGGCTTGCCTGATCGGGGGAAAACGCCGGGCGACCGAATCGCTAAATGCTGCCCAGCAAAGCGTTTGGAATCCTCCGGTGGTAAATCGCTAAATCGTTTGTAATTCATTATTTACCAGCGGCGTCTTGCTGCCGATGTAGCAAGAGCAACTGGTGCGTCCGTGGGCCCGTTTTCAGCCTGCCAAATCGGCAAAACGGGGCGGTCTCACCCGGTTGTGCGGCACGATTGCTGTTGCAATTGCGCCGGTCTGTTGGGATAGTATCGGGCGTACGCGACTTTTGGGTGCGAACGACCGATCTTCCCCGACATCGGTCGTAAAATTGGTGGGTCTGGTGCGGAATCACGGATGATCTCCTGCTTTCCAGGCCTTGAATTTGGCCGAATTGAGTGTGTTGCGGTGACGATCCAAATCCGTTGCACCGCCGGAGAAGTAGACCGGCAGGCTTCGTTTGGTGACATGCGCCGGAAGGCATAGGCAAAACGGATTGACCGGGGCACGGACGGGATGAATCAGGATATGCACAATCGCTCCGGCGATGCTCTGTTGGAACGCGTGGAACCGGCGGCAGAAGGTGCCGCCGAGGGCGCCGCGACGACGGTTCACAGTTCACGCCCCAGCGCGGTCGACGCGCTGCTGGCTCCCCCACCTGCTTTGCCCACGATCGACCTTGCCGGCGTCGAACTGCACGCCGTCACACAGACGCAAGCCATCGAATTCCTGCTCGGCGAGCTTGATTCCGGCCGAGGGGGCATGCTTGTCACGCCCAACCTCGACCATCTCAAGCGCTGCGTCAAAGATCTTTCGTTCGCCGCCCTTGTGGCTGAGGCCGATCTGGTCGTTGCCGACGGCATGCCGCTCGTCTGGGCAGCCAAAATTCAGGGCACACCCCTGCCCGAACGCGTGGCTGGCAGCGATCTCATCTGGTCGCTCTCCGAGGCCGCTGCCCGGCGCGGACGCCGGGTCTACCTGCTCGGCGGAATGCCCGGAACCTCGGAGCAGGCAGGCAAAATCCTCAGCGAGAAATATCCCAACCTGCGCGTAGTCGGACATCATTGCCCGGCGGTCGGGTTTGAGCGCGATGAAAAACAGGTGGCTGCGATCATCAACTCCCTGGCGGAAGCCAAGCCCGATATTGTGTTCGTCGCACTCGGTTCACCCAAACAGGAACGGCTCATCTCGCGTATTCGCAACGTCCTGCCCAATGCGTGGTGGCTGGGGGTCGGAATCAGCTTCAGCTTCATCTGCGGCGACGTGAAACGCGCGCCGGCATGGATGCAGCGGACGGGCCTCGAGTGGCTTCACCGGCTCTGGCAGGAGCCGCGCCGGCTGTTCAAGCGATACATCATCGATGGCCTGCCATTCGCTGGTAAGCTCATGGTCTCATCAGCCTGGCGCCGCGCCGCAGGTGTACCGGCGCGCACGAGCAGCCGCAGACAGGTTCGCCGCCCCGGCACCGGTGCCGGCACTCCGGCAGTCGTCGAGCAAGTTGAAACGCAGCCACGGCCGATCGACGCGCCGACAATCATTGCCCGCCCAGAGGGTCACAGCACGGCCAAATCGCTCGGCAGGCTGCGCGCGATGATTCTGCTTGGCGGAAGCGTTCGACAGAATCACCTGCTCGCCAGCGTCAAGCGTTCGATACTCGACCTCCCGCTTGAGCAAGGCACCACGATTCTCAATCACTGGCTTGGGCAGGCTGCCGAGCTGGCCAACTACGCCGGGCTGGACGTGCTGCCGGCACGAATCCTTGTGAACGCCCAATCGTTCGAGCCGGTCAGCGGTGCGGCGCGATATGCCGGGGCGTATACCGTCGAGCGAGACGCATCCGAGTATCGCGGCACCGGCGGGGTGATTCGCGATCTGGCGCAAAATTACGACGATAATGATCTCGTCCTCATCGCCACGGCGAGCCAGGTGCTGCTCGACCCCCTCAGCGCCATCGCGGCGGCGCTCGAACACAAGCGCGGTGACGTCAATCTCATCAGCCATCGCGATGGCACCCCCAGCGGAGTCATGCTGGCGCGGGTAGAAACGCTGCGGCTTATCCCGTCAATCGGCTTTTGCGATATGAAGGAACAGGCACTGTCGATCATCGCCGGGCAATACGGCGTAAAAGTCGTTCATTGCCGCAAGCCAAGCGCACTGCCGGTGCGATCGCTCGCCGACTACATCGGCGCACTACACGCGCACCACCGGCGCAAGAGCGGCAAGGTGCTCAGTGTCGATCCGCTTGCAGAAGACTGGCAACCGAGCTTCCGCATTATTGAGTCGGGCGCTTCGGTGGCCGACGGGGTTCATCTGCATGACTCGGTTGTGTTACGAGGGGCCATGATCGAGCACGGTGCGTCGCTTGTCAGGTCGGTGGTTTGTCCGGGTGCCGTGGTGCGCAGCAAGCAATCAGTGATTGACCAGTTTATCAACCCGTAGTGGGTGTGCAGCCGGAAGCGGGCAGCAGGCAGAATGGCCCTGTCGGCCATTACCCCACCCCGCGACCCCCTGCCAAGATGTATGACGTGGAAATCGCTTATCTCTCATCGCCTGACCGGGTGGCACCTCGCCCTGGCGGGTCTGCTCGCGCTGGCGGGGATCTTTGTCTGCGCCGAGGCGTGGCTTGAGATCCTTGAAGTTGCCCAGCGAGATGAAGAATATCAACACATATTCCTCGTTCCATTTGTCTGCCTCTGGATCATCTGGGTCCGGCGCTCGCGGTTTCGGCATTGTCGGCCGTCGGGCACCTTTCTCGGCCCCTTGATCGTCGCCGCAGGCTGGGGACTTAGCTGGTACGGCTTCAACCGCCAGACCACCAGCTTCTTTCATCTCGGGGCCGTGGTCGTGCTCATCGGCTGTGTGATCAGCGTGTTGGGCAAGAATGTGCTGTTCCGGTTCTTCCCCGCAATCCTTGTACTGGGCTTTCTCATTCCTGCCCCGGGCGATTTGCGACAACGCATCGCCCAGCCGCTGCAGGAATGGACCGCGCAGGCATCGCAACTCACGCTCGATGTCATGGGCGTCGAAACCGAGCGCAGCGGCAACCTGATGTTCATCGACGGCAGACCGGTGATGATCGAAGAAGCCTGCAACGGCATGCGGATGGTCTTTCCGCTGTTCCTCATCGGCTATGCGTTCAGTTTCGGGCTGCCGCTGAAGCAGAATGTGCGGATTCTCATCATCCTGTGCAGCCCCGTGGTGGCGCTGGCATGTAATGTGATGAGGACGGTGCCGCTCATTTGGGTGCAAGGCCGCAACACGCACCTTTCCGCCGCCGACGCGAAGGCTGTCTTTGATTTCCTGCACAACTACGGCGGGTGGATCATGCTTCCGATCGCATTTGTGCTTCTGCTCACAGTCATCCGAATGTTAAAATGGGCAATGGTGCCGGTCCAACGATACACATTAGCATCGCAATAAACCCCGAAAGGATGCATCGAGAGAGTACTACTCGCGATAGCCAACCGGCCGCGAAGACGAATACCCGGCATGCCCGACTTATCGATCAAACTTCTGCTCCGACTTGCGGCTCCGATTGTGACACTGGTGCTGCTCGTGGGCATGGTGCGCGAGCAGCGGACATACCTCAGCGAGGCCGATTTTGAGCACTACCACCAACGCGCGGCGGCAGCGATCGACCGCGTGCCGCCGCAGATCGCGCTCTGGAGTGGTCGCGATGAGCCGGTCGTCCGGGAGGCGCAGCGCCTGCTTCGCCCCAACCGCATCCTCCAGCGGCGGTACATGGACATCGGCAGTGTCGATCGGCCTGAACGCACGGTGAGCCTGCTGATCGTGCAGTGCAAGCGCTCGGGCGACATGGTGGGGCACTATCCGCGCAATTGTTACCGCGCCATCGGCAATGAAATGACTGCCGCAATCCCCCGCGATTGGTCAGTTGAGGGCCTTTCTTTGCCGATCATGGAATATGTCTTCAAGCGGATCGAGAACGGCCAGACTTATTGGACTATCGTCTATAACTTCATGGTCGTTCCCGGCGAAGGCATTGTGAGAGACATGGAAGGCGTGAAGGCCGCAGCCGAGGATTATCAGCAGCGCTATTATGGGGCTGCCCAGTTTCAGCTGGTGTTTCACGCGAATCTGCCGCAGACAGAACGAGACGAAATCTTTAGTTTGTTTCTTCGCGAACTCGTGCCGACGATCAAGACGTTGAACTCCGGAGCGCTTCGATGAGTCAAGAAATTATTGCTTCCACCCCGCGCGGCACGCTGGCTCGCCCTGATGACGCATGGGCCACCGGTGCCGGCACCACCCTCGCGCCTTACAACGGCGCGCCGCCGCGCACTTCGCCGGTGAAGCTGGTACACCGCCTGCTGCGCGGGCGCATTTTGCTGGCGATTATCCTCGCCGCCGCCGGCCTGATCGCCGGGGCGATGTACGGCTGGAACAGCACCACCCCAAGATTTACCGCCGAGGGCTACCTTGAGGTCAAGCCCTATATCGTCACCGCCAATGCCAATGAAAAGACGCAGGGCTACTTCACCAACTTCGTCAAAAGTCAGCCCCCGAAAATCGTAAACGCCCGCACCATCTCGGCGGCGATTAATCGGGAGGAGTGGCAGCGGGTGTCCAATGCCCCGGCAACGCAGTCGCTGGTGGGACAGATGCTGGGCAACCTGAATGTCGATTACATCCGCGACACGTTTATCCTGCGCGTGAGCTATTCCGACGAGGAACCCCGAATCGCCCAGGCCGCTGTCGATGCTGTCATGAAGGCTTACGTCGATATCAGCAAGGAGACGGTCAACCAGTCCAAGATCGACGAATTGCGTAAGTTTGAAGACCTGTACGCCAAGGCCGACAACGAGTTTCGCCGGCTGCAGGAGCAGATTCGCAACCTCTCCGCCGACTACGGCACCGACAAGCTCGATAACCTGCTCGAAGTGCGCCAGAGGGCACAACAGACAGCCGAATCGGCGTATGCCGACGCACAAATGCAGCTTGACCTTGCAACCAACAACAAGACGGTTGAAGGCAAGGACATGCCGTCGTTAACGATGGAAGACATGTCTGCTGCCGATCCGATGATGCGCTACTTTCTGGAGACCCGTACGAAGGCGATGTTTAAGATGGTGGAGTTGAGCAACTATTACGGGGCCAATTCCCCAAAAGTGCAACTCGCCCAGAAGGAATATGACACCGCCGACCGGATGGCCAATGAGTATTTCGAGGGGAACAAGACCAAGTTTACTGATATTCAGCCGGACTTAGACGGTCGGGGGCAGGTGGTGATCACGCCCAAGCTCGTCGAGCAGCTAAAACAGCGAGTCGAGGTCCGCCGCAAGCGGTACGAGCAGGAAAAGCAATCGACGCTCGACCTTGCCAAGCGCATGACCGAGATTCGCGCCTTCCGCGATGAACTCGAACGCGCCCAGGAAGACCGGGTGCGCCGGGAAGAAGCCAAGCAGAACATGGAGTTTCAGCTTGCTGGCAGTGGGCAGATTGCCGTTACTTCCGAAGCAACCTGGCCTTCCAGCCCCAGCAAAGACCGCCGCAAGCAGTTTGCCGCCATTGGCGGAATGCTCGGGGGCATGCTGCCGATCGTCGCGCTGCTGCTCATTGGCCTGATCGATACGCGATATAAATACAGCGAAGAGGCAACCGAGACCCAGATGTCGGGCCTGACCCTGCTCGGCATCCTTCCCAACCTGCCCGACCGCCTGAGTGACCCCGGCCAGGCAAGCATCGCCGCTCACTGTGTACACCAGGTGCGCACCCGGTTGCAGATCGATGCGCCCGTGGAAGGCGCCGTGGCATACAGCGTGACCTCGGCGAGCAGCGGCGATGGCAAGACCTCGCTCACGCTCGCCCTGGGCCTTTCTTTCGCGGCGAGTGGGAGTCGTACGCTGCTCATCGATTGTGATCTCGTGGGTGCAGGCCTCACCGCGCGGCTGAATATGTCCGGCCCACAGGGAATTCTCGATGCGATTACCAACCGCAACCTGATGAACTACGTCAAGAAAACCGACGTAACCGACCTGATGATGCTTCCGTCGGGAAATGCCCAACTCCAGCATGCGGGCATTTTCAGCCCTGCAGTGATGAAGCGGCTCATCAATGAAGCCAAGAAGCACTTTGAAGTCATCCTTATCGACACCGGCCCGGTGCTCGGCAGCATCGAAGCGACACCCGTTTGCTCGACGACCGACGGCGTGATCCTCACTGTCGCCCGAGGGCAACAGCGGCCCCTGGTGGAAAAGGCGCTCTCGCATCTTCGATCAATCGGGGCGCGCATCTCAGGCGTGGTGTTTAACCGCGCCCAGGCCCGCGACTTCGAGCAGAGCATCAGCGGTATCAGTCTCCGTTCGGCAGCACGAAGCCAAAGCAATCAGGGCGACGGTCTGAACGGCCATCGAGAAGGCTCGCAATATGGCTCGCTGGCCAAGGCTGTGGCATCAAGCACAGTGCGATCCGATCTGGACTCCTGATCATTGCCAATTGAAGCGAGGCCACTTATTTTCATCTGTGGCCACTCGATCACTGGCAACCGGCATTCTGTTTTATGGTCGCTTCTTCGCCGACAACCACAAGCGCGCCGCGCACCATCTGGGGTCTGGAACCCCTGGACCTTCATGCTCGCTATTGGGCCGCGCACGGCGTGCAAGTCGTGCGGCAGGGTGAGCCTTCGCAGATTGTGAAGCATGCCGAGCTGTTCCTGCTGACCGATCCTCGTTCGCTGTGTCTTTTTAAGCTCGCTCCGATCATGGATGCGTTGAATTGGATCGGTCCAACCGTCCTGTTCATCCGCCTGCACGACACGCGTGAACACGGTTATCGCGAGCGGGCTCTCACCGACTCCGCCGACCGGTTTGTGCGGTTTGAGCGCCTTTACGACACGCCAGACCGGCTGGCGCGCATCGTGATCACGCCCTATCGCGAGGTGGCTCAGCTTTGGCAAAGTGCGCCCGATCCCCTTACGGGCTGGCGGCGGCTGCGCCGCTTCACGCCCCGGATCGAGCGCGTCACGCTTTCCATCGACGGCCGCGTATACGACCGCACGACCGACCGGGAGATTGCGGAATTCACACACGATCTGATTCGCGACTGGAAACGCCCCGACGCCACGATTGATCGCGCCACCAAGCTCGAAGGCCAGAGTTGGCGCGACCCGGAATCGACGATCGCTGCAGATGCCCGGCTGATCGGCCCGGTGTGGGTGGGCGCGGGTCGATCGCTCGACAGCAGCACAACCGTCATCGGCCCCGCCGTAGTGTGGGATGCGCCGGACCAGCGTCCGCTGGCAGAAGACATTGAGTGGCAATCGATCGAGCCGACCGCCCCGCCGCAGGATATTGCTGCGCCGCAGCAAAATCCGGTCGATCTTGCGTTCAAGCGCGCTTTTGACATCGTTTTTTCCTTGCTCGCCCTCCTCGGCTGCGCGATTCTGTTTCCGATCATCATGATCTTGATCTGGTTTGAGGATGGCCGGCCATTTTTCTTCGGTCATAAGCGAGAAACAATGGGTCCGCGCGAGCCACGCGATTTCCGCTGTTGGAAGTTCCGATCGATGGTGAACAATTCCGACCAGCTCACCCGGCAACTGATCGCTGACGGCAAGAACCGCGGCGACGGCGGGCGGGTGGATATCGATCCCGATCACGATCCCCGGCTGCTTCGCATCGGAAAATTCATTCGCCGATACAACATTGATGAACTGCCTCAGTTCTGGAATGTGCTCACCGGCGATATGTCAATCGTCGGCCCCCGGCCAAGCCCCAAAAAGGAAAACCAGTATTGCCCGGCATGGCGCGAGGCGCGGCTAAGCGTGCGCCCGGGCATCACCGGGTTGTGGCAGATTCGCCGTACCCGACGTGCAGGCTACGATTTTCAGGAGTGGATCAAGTACGATATCGAGTACGTTGAGACGCGAAGCTTCTGGTTTGATCTGGTCATCATCTGGAAAACGATCATGATGATGGCCCGCAAAGGTGCCCGCCAATGAACATTCGTCCGAAGACCGTGCGCCGTCTGCTCGCGGTCGTCGTGGCGCTGGTTGTGCTTGCCACGGCAGCTCTGGTAATTCGCGCGTACAACGACTCCCGCCGCCAGACTCGGCTTGCCACGGCGCGCGAAGCGGGCATTGCAGCATTTCAAGCCGGCGATTACCCCGCTGCCATCGATCAGCTCAAGAACTATGTCCGGTCGGGCACCACCGATTACGATGCCCTGCTCGCCTTTGCCACGAGCCGGTCAAAGGTGGAAATGGCCGGCGGAAAACACCTGCAGGAAGCGATTCGCCTTTTTGAGTTGCTCCGCTCAATCCGCCGGGAAGAACCCGAAGTCCTTCGCCCACTGCTACAGCTATACACCGATGCGGGCTACTCGACCGAGGCGATTGCCCTCGCCGATTCGATCCTGGCCCGCGACCCCGAAGATGTTCACGCCCTCAAAGCGAAGTCGATCGCGCTGGCCGGGCTTGCCAAGCACGACGAAGCCCTGCGGGTAAGCAAGCAATGGGACGCCGCCGCCCCGACCGACCTTCAGGCACACCGGCAAACCTACTGGCTCATGCGCAAGACGCGGGTGCCCGGCGATCAGATTGTGGCGCGATACCGCGAGTTGCTCGCAACGTATCCGGATGATCCGCGCTTTGAGATGCTTTTGGGCGCCGCGGAAGGGGAGAACGGCAATCGGGATGAAGCGCTGCGTCTTCTGCGGGCCGCCGCGGCGCGCCCGGCACCCGATGCGTTGTTTGTCACGCAACTGGTACAGGTGTTCGATCAGCAGCGGCTGTTTGAAGACTCCGCTGCCTTGCTCACGCGCGCGGCATCTGGCTCAGACGATCCTGCGATTCTCCGCATTCTGGTTCAGCGTGCCTGGCAAAACGGCGAACACGATGTCGTCCTGAGTCGGCTGCACGGACTTGACCCCAACGTCTCATCAACCGACGCAACCTTGCTGGCGTTTCATGCGATGTCGCTGCTGGCACTCAACCGAACCGACGAAGCTCGAACGATTGTCGCCGCGCTGAAGAACCGAAAAGCAGACAACCCGGCACAAGGCTGGGCCGCCGCCATCTCTCTGCGGATGGAAAGCAACACGCTCGCGCCGGCGCAGCTTGTTGCGAAGTATCAGTCGGCGATGTCGCGCGGGGGTGAGAATGGCATCATCCGGCTTTGGATCGGCGAGGCACATATGCTGCTCGGCGATAACGATCTGGCCGTGCAGGAATGGCGGCAGGCGTCCGACCTCATGCCAAGCTGGGCGGCACCGCATGTGAAGATTGCACGAGCGATGCTCGCGCTCAATCGCCCCGCCGACGCTGTAGATGCGGCGCTGGCGGCGGTGCGATGTGCCCCGGACCAGGTAGCTCCGATGACGTCGCTGGCTCTCGCCCGGTGGGCATTGATTCAGCAAAACCCCTCGCGGCAGCAGCAGGAAGGGCTTGAGGCGCTGGTGGCCGAGATTCAACGGCGCAAACCTGGTGAGCCGGAAACATTGGCGCTGCACGCAGCAGTGCTCTGTCGCAACGGCGACGCCCCAAAGGCCGCCGCCGTCATCGCCGCAGCTATTTCAGATGCGCCCGATTGGGACCCGGATACGCTCGCCGGCGTGCTCGCTGTCAGCCGCGAGTATGGGCTGCAACTGGAGCAGAAATTACTCGACGCCACGCGCCCCGCTTCACTGAAATCACCGGAAATGGCCCTGCGTCACGCGTTGGAAATGGCCATTTCAGGCAAGCCCGAATCCGGACTGGCGGGCCTGCAATCAGCGGCACAATCCGCTTCAGGCGATGCCGCGATGCAGTGGCAGATTGCCGTTGCACGATATCGCGAGGCTGTGAGCGACCCCGATGCCTCGGCCACCTGGATCGCGCTGGGGGACGGCCATCCCGATAATTTTGCGGTTCAATCTCTCATTCTCCGCTCGGCGGGGCAGGCAAAGAAGAGTCGCGATTTCTTCGCCCGCACGATCGATCGCGTTCGTGGGCTTACCGGGGAAGACGGGTCATTATGGAAATCGGCACGCGCACAGTTTCTGTTGTCGGGCCAGCCCACCCCGCGCGAAAGTGCCGAGGCGATGACGCTCCTTGCCGACCTGGTGCGCACAGCCCCAAAGGTGCCGGAGTATCGCGTTCGGCTGGCGCAGGCGATGGAAAACATCGGCAACGCCCGCGAAGCAGCCGAGCAGCTTCGCACCGCGGCGGACATCGATCCTCGTTCTGTGCCGGTTCAAGTGGAGTTGGCGCGACTGCTTGTTGAGCAGGGCAAGCACGCCGAGGCCCGCAACTATCTCGACCGCGCCGCCGCCAGCCCATCCATTCCGCCCGGCCAGCGCGTGCCATTGGCGCGCATGCTGGCCAATGAAGGCCGGCTGGCGACCGGCATTCAACTGCTGGAAAACGCCCCCTCGCGCGATCTGCAGGCCGACCTCACGCTCGCCGAGTTTTACCGGCAGACTGGCCGGCTGGATGAAGCCACATCACTCTACGCAACCCGGCTCGACAAGGATTCGCCCACACCCGAGCTGATTGCCGCCGCGGCCGATCTGATGGCAGCGCAACAGGAGACCGGTGCCGCACGCACATTACTCAAGCGCCTCGATCAAACCGACGCGACGGCGGCGCAGACATTTGGCATCCTGGCCCGGTTTGAAGAAAAGTTTGGCGATCGCGACGTGGCGAAACGGCACTACCTCGATGCGACCGCCGCCGCGCCCAATGATGCGTCGGCATGGCGGCGATTGTCTTCATTCCACGCCCGCCAAGCCGACTACGCCGCGGCGATTGAAGCCGCCGATCGCGGGCTGGCACTTTTACCCGCCAACCCCGAACTGGAGTCGCTCCGGCTGCAGGCGATGGCGATGCAGAAAGTGAGCGAGACCAACGACGATCTGACACCGCTCATCGACGTCTTGAAAGCCGACCCGAGCCGCGCCGCAGAGACCGCCGCCCTTTTGGCGATGCAGGAATCGCTCGCCACCACCCAGCCGACCGCGGCGCAGGTTGCCCGGCTCCGACTCTCCGCCGACCGTTTCCCACGATACCTCCCGCTGCAATCGATGCTGGCGAGAAGCTATCTAAATGCCGGCGCAAACGAAGACGCCGCGACCGTCGCGGCGCGGTTGCTTGAACTCATGCCCGGCAATCCCGACGCCGCAGCCCTCGCCACGACCATTTACCGAGCCACCCGGCAATGGCCATTGATGAAGCAGGCTGCCTGGCAGTGGCAGCGCGCCCTTCACACCGAGACGCGACCCGCCGATATCGCCATTGCCGAGGCGGCGATGAAACTCGGCGATTTTGAGACCGTCATCACCACGCTCGAACCCCATCTCGCAACCGCAGTGCGAGCCCCGGAAAAGAACGCGGCGCTTCTTCGGCTGGTGGCCGGCGCGATGACCGCCAACGGCCAGCCCGAAAGAGTCGAAGACTTACTCGGCCCACTGCTCGCCGAAAGCTCCTCAGCGAGGGTGACATGGCTGCAGGTAACGGCAACGCAGGCGCATGACGGCCTGATCGCTGGCGAAGCCTTGGCGCGCGTGTCGGCAGTGCTTGATGCGTCCAGTTTCGAGGAAGTCGATTCATTCGCCCGCGCCGCATCGGCAGTGGCGCTGCGCTTCGCCGACCCCGCGCCCGCCCGGCAGGCAGTCGGGTTGCTGCAATCGTTTACGCAGCGCGCAAATCCCGAGGTGGAAGCGCTGTTTCTCACCGCGGCGCTGCAGCTTCAGCTCAACCAATACGCCGCCGCCGAGATCGCCTATCGGGAGATTCTCTCTCGCCAGCCGAAGCACGACAAGGCATTGAACGATTTTGCCTATCTTCTGCTGCTGCGCAAAGGCGATTTGCAGGAAGCCAAGACCGCCGCCGCCAAGGCGCGCGAGCTTCGTCCACAGGTGGCCACCTACCACGAAACCTTTGCCCGCATCGAATCCGAACTAGGCAACCGGCCAGCGGCGCTGGCAGCGTTTGATCAGGCGCTGACGATCGAACCCAACAACCTCGACGCGCTGATCGGCAAGGCATTCGTCCTGCGCGAATCGGGCCGGGTGCAGGAATCCGAAAAACTCGTCACCCAGATCGAACCGCAACTGGCCACCAGCCCCGTCTTGTCGGAGCCGGTGCGCATCCAACTGCAATCGCTAAGAAAAACAACCTCCCGCGGGGAATGACTCGACTGCGGGACGGCGGCGCAGCGGATTGATGTTTACATGCCCCCGACCAGCAACCTTGCCGGCCGGCGGGTGGAGCTGTTTGACGGCGCGACCAACCGCCTGCTCGCCCGGCGCGACATCGCGGCACTCGACCCCGCGGGCAACACGCTGAGCTTCACCAATCTTCCTGCGGGCAGCGCGCTGAAGGTGCGCGTAAGCGGGCTGGACGGCCCCGCCGACGTCGCCGCTGCGGCGCGGGTGGTCTGACAGGCTCTTGATTACGCCCGGTCGAACGCCGAAGCTTTCTCAAGCCGGCATAAGTCAATAAAACACAGGCACTTACGCGCATGCGGAAAGGCTCGAATTCCGTTGTTTCCTTTCCCGCGCGGTTGTTCTAGAATTGTGCTTCCGCCAATTACTGGATGTCGATGAACTGGTTGGGCCTTGTTGTTCGGAAGTTTGAAGCACTGTCGTCTCGGAGACGACGGGACAACAGCGAGTCCCCGGTTTTGAACGCGCGCGCCTCACAGGCGGTGCGGCTACCCAACATTGAGTGCCATGGTTAATCCTGATTTTGCCAATCGTGCCAACGCCGAATACATCGAACAACTTCACGAGCAGTATCAGCGCGATCCTGCCTCGGTGCCTGAAAACTGGCAGGCGTTTTTCTCCGGGTTTGATTTGGGTCTTGCCCGGAGCGTGAGCGGGGTACAGGCACTGGCAGAGGGTGCCCGGCCGACAGACCCGCCGCAATCGATTGGGGCGTTTGACCTGGTCCACTCATATCGCGAGTTGGGCCATTTCACGGCAAACCTCGATCCACTCGGGCTGACCAAGCGCGACAGCCATCCACTGCTGCAACTACACAACTTCGGCATGACCGATAACGACCTTTCGCGTCAGGTTGGCCCAGCGAGTTTTCTGGGTGCGACCGATGGTTCGCTGGGTGATTTGCGCAATAAGCTCAAGCTTACCTACTGCGGCAATCTGGGCGTCGAGTTCACCGGCATCGATAACAAGCCCCAGCGGGACTGGCTTCAGCAGCAGATGGAACCGATTTACAACCGCCCGCGTTTGTCAGACGGCGAGACCAAGGCGCTGATGTTCATGCTGGTGGCCGCCGAGGAGTTTGAACAGTATCTCGGCAAGGTGTTCATCGGACAGAAGCGGTTCGGGGCCGAGGGAGCCGAAGCGGTCGTTCCGATTTTAAACACTATCGTCGAGCGCGGTGCGGAACTGGGTGGCGAGCAGTTCATCATGAACATGGCCCACCGCTGCCGACTGAACACACTGGTGCATGTGCTCAATCAACCTTACGAATCGATGCTGGCAGAGTTTCTGGGGACGACGCGCCCGATGCATGAAGTTGGCGGAGATGGCGATGTGAAATATCACCTCGGCTACGCAAACTCCCGCCCGACGGCCGAGGGCAAGACGGTCAAGTTGTCACTCATTCCCAATCCGTCACACCTGGAGATGATCAACCCGATTCACCAGGGGATCGTCCGCTGCAAGCAGGACATGTTCGGCGACATCGGCCGCGACCGTGTGGTGCCGATTGCCATGCATGGCGACGCAGCGTTCACCGGGCAGGGCGTGGTAGCAGAGACGCTCAATCTCTCTGAGTTGCGAGGATTTCGCACCGGCGGGACGATTCACATCATCATTAACAACCAGGTGGGCTTCACCACCCCGCCGAACCAGGAACGGTTTACGCCCTACCCAACCGACCTTGCCAAGGCGATTCAGGCTCCGATTTTTCATGTCAACGGAGACGACCCCGAAGCGTGCGTGTGGGCTGCCAAGCTCGCGATTGGTTTTCGGCAGCAGTTTAAGGTCGATGTGATGATTGACCTCTGGTGCTACCGCCGCAACGGGCACAATGAAGCGGACGAACCGAGCTTCACGCAGCCGGTGATGTATAAAGCAATAGAGAATCACCCGACGGTGCGCCAACTCTACGAACAAAGACTCCTGGCGGAAGGTCGCATTACACAGGATGAACTTGACGTGATGAAGTCGGAGGTAGTAGCCCGACTCAACGCGGCTCGCGATCAGGCGAAGGAAATCAAGGCCCGCTCCAAGGTGCCCACATTCGGCGGCGTGTGGAAAGGCCTCGGCCGCGCCGGCGGCGATTGGTCGGCCAACACAAAGGTGGGCAGGGAAGTCCTGCAGCGCGTGCTCGACGTGTATGGGAAAATGCCCGACGGGTTTACGCCGCACCCCAAGGTGCTCAAGGGCGTGATCGAAAAGCGGCAGGAAATGCTTCAGACGGGTAAAGGGATTGATTGGGGCTGCGCCGAAATGCTGGCATGGGGTTCGCTGCTCATCGAGGGTTACGGCATCCGGCTCACCGGCCAGGATGTCGAACGCGGCACGTTCAGCCATCGCCATGCGGTGCTGAACGACTACGAGACGGGCAACAAGTGGTTTTCGCTCGATCAACTGGGGAGAAAGCCCGGCGACTTCACGATCATCAACAGCATGCTCAGCGAGTTTGCGGTGCTCGGGTTTGAATGGGGTTATGCGTCGGCAAATCCACGGACCCTGGTGATGTGGGAGGCTCAGTTCGGCGATTTCGTCAACGGCGCGCAGTGCATTATTGACCAGATCATCAGCTCCGCCGAGAGCAAATGGCGTTACGCCAACGGCATGGCCCTGCTGCTGCCGCACGGCATGGAGGGCGCGGGGCCGGAACACAGCAATGCATACCTGGAACGCTTCCTGAGCATGAGCGCGGAAGATAACTGGCAGGTGTGCATGCTCAGCACGCCTGCGCAATACTTCCATGCGTTGCGCCGGCAGATGCACCGCAAGTTTCGCAAGCCGCTGATTCTGATGCAGCCCAAGAGCCTGCTCCGCGACGCGCTTCGGTCTTCGACGGTGGAAGAACTCACCGAAGGCACGTTTCAGACCGTGATTGATGACGCCTCAGCCCCCGCCGACCGCGATTCGGTCAAGCGTGTGCTGCTTTGTGCCGGGAAGATGTATTGGCTGCTAAAGGATGCGGCGGAAAAGCATGGCAAGAACGACATTGCGATTGTGCGCGTCGAGCAGTTGTATCCGTTTCCTCAAAAGGAACTGCAGGCGATCATGTCAAAGTATCGCCGCGCCGAGGAGGTCTGCTGGGTGCAGGAAGAGTCGCGCAATCGCGGGGCGTGGTCGTTCGTGCAGCAGCGATTGTTGAGCATGCTGCCGGACAATGTTGTGCTCTCCTACCACGGCCGCGACGAAGGGGCGAGCCCGGCAACCGGATCGGCAACAGTTCACAAACAGGAAGAAGCCGAGTTACTCCTGCACGCGCTGGAGTTGCCGATGGAGCAGAAAGCAAAAGAAGTTGTGTCCAAATAGTTTTTGAAACAAGCCAGGGACACAAGACAGAAGTTCCGAATCAAGTCGAGGGAACGACCGAGGTAAAAGCCCGCGGCTAGGACATCATTTTGGATTCGGCCTTCACTCGGATTTCGGATTTAGTCCATCTTCAGTCAGCAGTAGTGCTTTTCATTCCCGCGGCAAGACCTAGAATCAACTATCATGGCAACCAACGTTCAAGTGCCCGGCATGGGCGAAAGCATCAGCGAAGCAGTTCTTATCAAATGGCACAAGCAGACCGGCGAGGCCGTCGGCATGGATGAGCCGCTGGCGGAGCTTGAGACCGACAAAGCCAATGTCGACGTTCCCAGCACCGCTGCGGGGGTCTTGACGCAAAAGGTGGCGGTTGGGACGAAGGTGAAGATCGGCGAAGTGATCGCCACAGTGGACGCCAACGGGAAGGCCGCCGCAAAGCCCGCCGCCCCCACCAGCAAACCCGCCGCGGCAGCCGCGGGCGCCACACGGACAGCACCGCAGTCGTCGACAGCCACTCCGGCAACAGACGAAAAGCTGTCCCCTGCGGCGCGGAGAATGGTTGAAGAACACAAGCTCGACTCGGGGAAAATCCCCGCAACAGGCCCGGGCAACCGAATCACCAAGGAAGACGTCGTCAACTACATGGACGGCAACTCTGCCGCCGCTGATACGAGCGCGCCGATTTCCCCACCGGCAAAGTCCAAGCCTGCAGCCGAGCCTGCCACGAAACCCGCCCTGCCCCCGACCAGCACCGCCGACGGCACCGTCCGACGCGTGGAGATGAGCAAGATCCGCAAAAAGATTGCCGAGACACTCGTTAAGAGTCAGCAGTCCACCGCCACGCTGACGACGTTTAACGAAATCGACATGTCCAATCTCATGGCGCTGCGTACCAAGTACAAAGAGCAGTTCGAGAAAAAGCACGGAATTGGCCTGGGCTTTATGAGCTTTTTTGCCAAAGCTGCTTGTCAGGCGCTGCGAGAATGGGAACGGGTCAACGCCAGCATCGACGGCGACGATATCGTCTACCACGACTATGTGCATCTGGGCATCGCAGTCAGCACCGATCGCGGGCTGGCGGTGCCGGTGCTGCGCAACGCGCATCAGATGTCGTTTGCGCAGGTCGAAAGCGAAATCAAACGCCTCGCCACCGCCACCCGCGACGGCAAACTGCAGATCAGCGAATTGTCCGGCGGCACGTTCACCATCACCAACGGCGGGGTGTTCGGAAGCCTGATGGCAACACCGATCATCAACCCGCCGCAGGTAGCGATTTTGGGGATGCACGCGATCAAGGAACGCCCCATCGCCGTCAACGGGCAAGTCGTCGTGCGACCCATGATGTATGTCGCGCTGAGCTACGACCACCGCCTGATTGATGGCAAAGAAAGCGTGCAGTTCCTGGTCCGAATCAAAGAACTCATCGAAGACCCACAGCGGGTCATGCTGGATGTCTAACCGTTTGCGCGGTCAACCCTCGCGCATTGTGCTCTAGCCCCGTCGATCCTGCGACGAGCTTCGTCATCTGGCAAAAGTGGTTGCATTTCCTCCCGCACCGCCTTGGCGCACAATAACCCGCGATGATTAATCTCTTTTCCGACACCCAGACCAAGCCCACCCCAGAAATGCGCGCCGCGATGGCCGCCGCTGACGTGGGGGATGAGCAATTGGCGGAAGATCCCACCGTAAACCGCCTGCAGGACATGACCGCTCAGCTACTTGGCAAAGAAGCGGCGATTTTTCTGCCCAGCGGGGCGATGTGCAACCTGGTGGGTGTGAAAACCCACACTCAGCCCGGTGATATGATCCTGGCTGACCGGCGGTGCCATATCATGCGCGCCGAGTGTGGCGGCGCGGCGATCTTTTCCGGGGTGATGCTCGATCCGCTCGACGGCGAGCGTGGCATTTTCACACCCGAGCAAGTGCGTGCCGCCATTCCGCCGGTCAAAACCGTCTATCATCCGCACCCAACGCTGTTGTGCATCGAAAACACCCATAACTACGGCGGCGGGAGCGTCTGGCCGATCGAGCAGCTCCGCGACGTCTGCACAACGGCACGCGAGCGGGGGCTTGCCATTCATATGGACGGCGCGCGGCTGTTCAACGCCAGCGCGGCCAGCGGCGTTACAGCCAGCGAGTATGCATCGCATGTTGATTCGGTGTGGATCGACCTCAGCAAGGGCCTGGGCTGTCCGGTTGGCGCGGTGATCGCGGGCACCAGCGATTTCATCGGGCGCGCCAGACGATGGAAACACGCGTTCGGCGGCGCGATGCGCCAAGCCGGCATCATCGCCGCGGCGGGGGTCTACGCGCTACAGCACAATATCAACCGATTGAAGGACGATCACGCCAACGCGCGATTGCTGGCTGAGGGGCTGTCGCAGTCGCCGCGCGTGAGGCTGCTCTATCCGGCGGATACGAATATCGTGTTCTTTAATGTATCAGGGTTCACTCCCGCAGCTTTCTGCGAACGAGCGGCGGCACAGGGAGTAAGGTTCAGCGCCGTGGGCGGCGGCATCCGCGGGGTGACGCATCTTGATGTCTCGAGGGAAGAGTCCGCGGCGGCTGTCGAGAGTGTTATGAAGGCGCTTTCCGAGTAGTGGTTTTAGATCGATTCAGCTTCTCCAACGGGTCAGACCTCAAGTGCGCCACTATGCACCCGTCCGTGTCGGCGCTCCCGCAGAGCGGGTCTTGGGCCTTGTTGTCTCGCTTCAGCTACTCACCAGCATCGAACCGTTGCATCCCTCGCCGCCCTCTGCGGCTTCATTTCGAGTCGATTGCTCTTCGAGACCGCCCGCCGAGCGCAAATACAACGAACGCGAGGGAGAAAGTCTGGGGTTCCGGGACCGTTACTGTCCATACGGCGGGCGCGATTCTCCACGACAATGTTGCACTGCCAGCAATAAGATACGAATCGCCTGCCCGCGAGATCGCAACCGCGGAGGAACCTGTATAGCCGCTGGAAGGGAGCACTTTATCCAGATTGATGACGGTCTGACCATCGTCCAGCCAAAGTAGCGCGTGTCGACGCGAATCACTCGTGAAGCCGTAACCTACGATGATGTCACCAAGCACGTCCGTGGCTTCTCCGAAAATGAACGAGTCATCCGGATATTGCAGTCGTTCAGCACGTTCCTCATCGAGGTGCCAGAGCACAGGTTGGCGATCACATGTCTCACTATATCTCGCGAACCCGACCGCCAACCCATCATCCGTCGAAAGCGCGGTCGACTCGTCCGCGTCTTCAGGATGCAGATTCTGAAAGCTACTCGAACTTCCGCTCCACACAGCCGCAAATTTAGTCTCTCCCTCAGCTACATACCCAACTTGGTTGGTGCCATCCGTATCGATGATCATGCTTTCAGAGAAGTCGGCCGGATGGACGTCAACGTACGTCTCGGCCGATCCCCGCCAGATCGCTGCGCGCGGGGTCAAAGCCGGGCTACGCGTGGTGGGTTCACGGATCGCGGACTGTACGCTTACAAACCCGCCTGAAGGTCGGTCCTTACTTGAGGTGCGAATGTCGAACAACTGGAACGCGGTCGCTGAACCCACAAACCCGCCTTGCTCCTCGTCAGTAGCGGCCAGAACGACCGCCTTGGGCATGCCTTGCGGGTTGAGTTGCACCACTTCCCGATCTTCCCCGACCCACAGCGTCGCCACGGTTGATTCGCCATCCACCGATGCCACATATCCGGCGACATAGTTTTCCGTTGTGGCTCTCGCTTCGCCGACATGCAACTCTGGAATTGGCAAGAACTCGACATCATCCGACGAAAAGTTGGTCCATATCGCCGGGTGGTGCCACAAAACGCCCGACCTGTTGTCTGGATTTGCCGCGGAGCCAACGGTATTGCGAGAGCTGATGGAGTATGGCGTGCGATAGCGCCCGGTCGTCAATACATCAGCAGTAATCTGCACCTGCCCCGCCGCCGGCGAGACCGCACCCACCATCACGGCGGCGGCCCAGGCGATTCGGAGCTTTTTCATCCTCGACTGGTTCTCGGTTTGATCGATCGCGATTGGCATGGGCATCCCTTTTGGCTGACCAACTACGAAGTTGCTATCGACAGCCCACAACTGGTTCAATCAGCAAATCACCGGCCGCGCGATTTCCGGACCTCCGTAGCATCGGTTTTCAACCGATTCTTCGACTTGAGTCGTGACGGGTTGGAAACTCCCGCAGCGCGCATACAATCCCCCATCCCTATGAACGACTTTGATTTGATCGTTATCGGTGCCGGTCCTGGCGGGTATGTGGCGGCCATTCGTGCAGCGCAGCTTGGCATGAAAGTCGGCTGCGTCGAGCGCGAGTACCTCGGCGGGACTTGTCTGAATGTCGGGTGCATTCCTTCCAAGGCGCTGCTCGATTCGTCGGAGCGATATCACTCGATCAGGCATCAGGTCGCCCGACATGGCATTGAAGTCGGTGAGGTGAAGCTCAACCTTGCGGCCATGATGAAGCGCAAAGCCGACGTCGTGAAACAACTCACCGGCGGGGTTGGGTTTCTGTTTAAGAAGAACAAGATCGAGCACCTCGTCGGTCATGGCGCGATCGTCGGCGCAGGAAAGGTGTCCGTCACCGCCGCTGACGGCAAGACGCGCACTGTGTCGACCAAGCACATCCTCATCGCCACGGGGAGCGCGCCAAGCCAGATCCCATCGCTCCCTTTTGACCAGAAGCACATTCTCAGCAGCACCGAGGGAATCGCCATCGACCAACTGCCCAGGAAGCTGATCGTCGTCGGCGCGGGTTACATCGGCGTCGAACTTGGCAGCGTCTGGGCACGGCTGGGGAGTGACGTCCTCGTGCTGGAGTATATGGACGGCGTGCTGCCGCCGAGCGATCGCGAGTGTGCTAATGCGCTGCAGAAATCATTGGAAAAGCAGGGACTGAAGTTTAAGTTCCGCACGACCGCGGAGAAGGCGGAGATCGTCAATGGGAAAGTGCGTGTCCACTGGAAAACACGCTCCGCCGCCGAGGCCGCTTCTGCCATCGCCGAGCAGGGTGTGGAGGAAGTCGATAAGGTCCTGGTGTCGGTCGGCCGTAGACCGGTAACCGACGGGCTGGGATTGGACCGCGTGGGAATCAAGGTGGACGCAAGAGGGTACATTCCGGTTGACAAGCACTTCAAAGCGGCCGAGGGCATCTATGCAATCGGCGATGTGATCGGCGGGATCATGCTGGCGCACAAAGCAGAGGAAGAAGGCGTTGCGTGCGCCGAATTGCTCGCGGGCAAGCCGGGGCATGTGAATTATAGTTGCTGCCCCGCAGTCGTTTACACGCACCCGGAGTTGGCAAGCGTCGGGCTGACCGAGGAGGAGTGCAAGGCAAAATCGCTGGACGTGAAGATCGGCAAATTTCTCATGGCTGCGAATGGCCGGGCGAAGGGAATGGACGAGACCGAAGGCTTCGTGAAAGTCATCGCCGACGCGCGCACCGATCGCCTGCTGGGTGTCCATATTCTCAGTGCCCACGCCAGCGACATGATCCACGAGTGCGTCGCAGTGATGGAGTATCACGGCTCTGCGGAGGACATCGCCCGGGGATTCCACGCGCATCCCACCCTCCCGGAGGCCGTCAAAGAAGCTGCGCTGGCGGTCGACAAACGGGCAATCCACTCGTAGCCGCCGGTGCCAGACCTTGCGCCCAGATCGCGCAACTTCATTGCAAATAAGTAGTTATATCGCGGTCCGCCGCGCCGATTTTGCTTCCAATGTGAAGCGGCTTTCGGGTATACTTCTTATGCTCGGCGGACTGCCGATGCATTTCAATTGTCCCGGCAGCACCCTGCCGGCCGTGATCACTCGAATCTGGAGAAAATCGTGACCCACCGCCCCATCCGTCGCACCACGCATCGGAACCCCCTGACTGCCAGTTCATTGGAACGCTTGCTGGACCTGCTCGAACCAAGGCGCCTCTTCGCCGTCGGTGGCTTCGACGCCGCTGAAGCGGATGCTGGCAATATCGACTTTTCGACAGTTTCCACCGCATCAGCGCTCATCGCCGACACCTCGGCGACGGAAATGACCGATTGCGACGAAGTTGGCGGAAAAGTGCCGTGCCCCTGCTGCGGCGGAAACTTCCACGGCAGCCTGACCGCGGCAAGCATTGATAGCGAGCAAAGTGCCGTCGCGGCGAAATCCACGATTCATCGAGCCGACAAGATCTGGACCGGCCTCGACGCACAGCCTCGCACCACCGCGGACACGAAGCTGGGCTTCTCCGCCAATGCGTTTGAGGCGTTTTCCCTCGACACCTCCCGGCTGGCCACCAAGCTTGCCACTGCGACACCCGAAAACCTGTCGATCGGCATCGGGCAGTCGGATCGGCTGCTCGAAATCTCCGTGCCGACGCCTGAGGGCACGCTTGCCCGGTTCAACATTGTCGAATCGTCGATCATGGCTCCCGAGCTGCAGGCAGCATTCCCCGACATCCGCACATACGCGGGTTACGGTGTGGATGACCCCAGCGCATACATCCGGCTCGACTTCACTCCCCGCGGTTTCCACGCGCAAGTGTTGTCGCCGGGGGCGACGTTTTATGTCGATCCATACTTTGACGCCAGCCGGACAACCTACGCCAGCTACTACCGGCGAGATGCGTTCTCCACGAGTGATTTTGTTTGCCAGCTTGACCATGATCACGCGCACGACCTGGCGCGTGCCGGAACACCGGAGATTTCTGATCTCAATGACAACCCGAATGTCGTCGAAACCACCAGCGGATCGCAATTGCGCACCTACCGCACTGCGGTTGCGGCCACGGCCGAATTCACGGCCCTTGCCGGCGGCACCGTCTCCGCGGGGCAGGCGGCGATTGTCACCGCGATCAACCGCGTAACCGGGATCTACGAGACCGAGCTTTCAATTCGCCTGCAACTCGTCGCGAACAACCAGAACCTTGTCTTCACAGACACCAACACCGACGGCTACACCAATAGCAGCCTCAGCGCAATGCTGACGCAGAACCAGACCAAGATCGACACAGTGATCGGGTCGGCGAATTACGACGTGGGCCACATCTTCTCCACCAGCCCCGACGGCGGGCTGGCGGGGCTGGGCGTGGTCGGCGTGAACGGTAGCAAAGCCCGCGGCGGAACGGGAACCAACTCGCTGGATGATATCTTCTATGTGGACTACGTCGCACATGAAATCGGCCACCAGTTTGGGGGCAACCATAACTTCAACACATCGTCCGTGGGAGGAAATCGGAACGCCTCGACCGCCTACGAGCGGGGGAGCGGAAGCACGATCATGGCGTACGCCGGCATCACCGGGTCCAATAGCGACCTTCAGACTAATTCTGACCCATACTTCGGCTGGATTAGTGCTCAGGAAATCATCAATCGCTCTGACAACGTTATTCCCGGGGTCGGCACGCGCACGGCAACCGGCAACAGCGTGCCCACAGTCAACGGCGGCGCTGATTTCACCATCCCGGCGCAAACCCCCTTCGCCCTCACCGCGGTCGGGTCGGATGGTAATGGCGATACGCTCACCTATAGCTGGGAGCAGGCCAACCTTGGTGCCGCGCAACTGCTCAACGCCGGCGACAACGGGGCCAGTCCGCTCTTCCGAGCGTATAGCCCGACGACCAGCCCAACCCGAACATTCCCTCGTCTTCAATCGGTTCTTGCGGGAAGCAGCACGACCGCGGCACCGTTTGGCGGGTCGGCTGAGCTGTTGCCCACAACCAACCGTAACCTCAGCTTCCGAGTGACCGCGCGCGACAACCGCGCCGGCGGCGGCGGGCTGAACACCGACGATGTTTCGCTCACCGTCGTCAACACCGGGGCAGCTTTCAGCGTAACCAGCTTTAACACAGCCACGACTTTTACCGGCGGGACTTTGCAGACGGTCACATGGAACGTCGCCGGGACCACTGGCAGCGGCATTAACACCGCCAATGTCATGATCAGCCTCAGCACCAACGGCGGCAACACCTTTACCCAGGTGCTCGCCGCCTCCACTCCAAACGACGGATCTGAAAGCGTCACCATCCCCAACGTTGCCAGCACGCAAGTGCGCATCAAGGTTGAAGCTGTTGGAAATATCTTCTTTGATATCAACAACGCCAACCTCACCATCAATGCGGCCACCACCCCCGCACCCGGCACACCCGACCTGGATGCAGTCAGCGACACAGGTATCAGCAGTACCGACAACATCACCCGGCTGAACAACAGCAACGCATCCAATGTGCTGAGCTTTACGGTTCCCAACACAATCGCAGGCGCAACCGTCGAGATCCTGGCCAATGGCGTCGCCGTCGGCTCGGCTGTTGCGACCGGGACGACAACGACGGTTGTCACCAACGGCACATCGCTGATCAACAACGGCAGCCGCAACTTTACCTCGCGACAGACACAGCCGAGCCTGCCGGCATCGGCGCAGTCGAGCGCGTTGCCGGTTCTTATCGATTTCACAGCACCGATCGGCGGCGAAATCACGTTTGATCGGCTCGTCGGCCCGCATCAAGTTAAGGTCGTCTTCTCCGAGGATGTTGCTGGCAGCCTGACTGGGAGCGACCTCGCCCTGACCAACACCGCCCCCGGCGGAAGCAATGGCACGCCGGCCGTCTCCTACAACGCCGGCACCAACACCGCGACGTTCACATTCCCCATTCCGGCGGGTGGATTGCTTGCCGACGGCAACTACAGCGCCTTCATCAGCCGGTTTAATGTCACCGATGTGGCGGGTAACAACCCGGCCACGAGCATGAACGGGCTGTTCCGGTTCCTGCGAGGCGATGCCAACGGCGATGGCGATGTCGATCTCGACGACTTCACCACGCTCGCCGCCAACTTCGGCCAGTCGCCCCGTAACTTTGCGCAGGCCGATTTTAACTACTCCAACAATGTCGACCTCGACGATTTCACCGCGCTGGCGTCCAACTTCGGCGTGACGCTTCCCCCGCTGGAAGCATCCCTCCCGCGGCTTGCTGGCGCGTTCAGCCAGGTGACCATCGGCACGAGGACGATCGACCTCGCCGACGACCTGCTGCGCGATACGAAGTCAGACGAGATCGTTTGACCTTGGCTTTGATTGGGCTTTATTGAAGCTTTGTAGATCGCCGAAATCGAAACATTGACTGAGCCGGGTCGCCTTACAGGCTTACCCGGCTCAGTCAATTTTTGATTTGCGGAGCAGCAGTGCGTTCCCAATCACCGTCACGTCACTCAACGCCATGGCGGCGGCGGCAATCATGGGATTCAGCAGGCCCGCTGCTGCGAGCGGAATCGCCAGTACGTTGTACATAAACGCAAAGACAAGATTTTGCCGGATCTTGCGCATGGTCGCCTGCGAAAGCCGAATCGCCGCAGGAACGCCGGAGAGCGAGCCGCTTACCAGCACGATGCCACCTGCCTCCTTGGCAACGTCCGACCCGGAACCGATGGCTATTCCCAAATCGGCGGCTGCAAGCGCCGGGGCGTCGTTGATGCCGTCGCCCACCATCGCCACGCGCGAAGTCTTCGAGCCACCTGAAGCTCCGCCCGACTGTAGTGCTTGGATTGCCCGCACCTTCCCATCGGGCTTCACATTCGCCCGAACATCCGCGATCCCCGCCGCAGCGGCAATTTGCCTTGCCGTGGTCTCGTTGTCACCGCTTAGCACGATTGTCTTCAAGCCCATTGCATGAATCCGCTCAATTGCAGCGGCCGAGTCGTGCTTGAGTGTGTCGCCTAGTTCGATGTGGCCGGCAAACGCGCCGTCGATCGCGATCATTACAACGCTGTGGCCTTCGCTGGTCTCGACGATCGATCGTGCCACGTTGGCGTCGATCGCGCCGTGTTCACTCAACAGCTCTGCGTTCCCGGCCAGAACCGCCTTTCCCTCGACTGTCGCGCGCACTCCCCGGCCCGGCTCGCTCACAAAATCCCCTGCCTCGGGAATGCTCAGCTTCATTTCCAGAGCGGCCGCAACAATCGACTGCGCCAGCGGATGCGTGCTGCCTCTTTCAGCGGCGGCGGCGAGGCGAAGAAGGGCATTCTCGTCCAGCGAATTTTCGCGAGCGTACTCAACATAAACACCACGCACTACGGGTTTGCCGGCAGTAAGGGTACCGGTTTTGTCCAGGACGACAGTCTGAATCTGCTCCGCCTGTTGAAGCGCATCGATGTCGCGAATGAGGATGCCCCGCGCCGCCCCACGACCGGTGCCCACCATCAACGCCGCAGGCACCGCAAGTCCCAGCGCGCACGGACATGCGATGATAAGCACGCTGCAGACGGCGTTGGCAATGTTGGCCCATATCTGCGGTTTCTCAAGATGGGTAATCGTGCCGTGAGCAAACCAGCCGATGCCCGTGAGCAGCGCGATTCCCACAACAGCCGGCACAAACACGGCACTGATTCGATCCGCCAGCCGCTGCACCGCTGGCTTGGAGGTTTGGGCGTCTTCCACAAGCTTGATAATCTGCGCCAGGGCCGTTTCGCTGCCCACCTTGCTTACGCGGATGCGCAGCACGCCGTCGATGTTCACTGTCCCGCCGATCACAGCATCACCCGTTTGCCGCGACACCGGAACCGCCTCCCCGCTGATCATTGATTCGTCGAGCGTGCTTCGCCCTGCATAAACAACTCCATCGATCGGCACGCGGTCGCCGGGCTTGATGATGATCTTGTCGCCGCGATTCAGCCCGGAAACAGGGGTCTCCACTTCAGAATCAAGCCCGATGAGCTTGTGGGCCGTCGTGGGTGAAAGGCTCATGAGTTTGCGAATGGCACTGCCGGCAGTTTCCCGGGCACGCGATTCGAGCCAGTGGCCGAGGCTAATCAACGCCAACAGTCCCGCACTTTCCATGAAGTATAGATGAGCCAGCGGCCACCCACGGACGAGATGCCCGAGCAACGCCGCCAAGCTATAGAAATACGCCGTGCCCGCACCCATGCTGATGAGCACATCCATATTGGTCGTTCCGGCGCGCAGGCTCCTCAACGCGCTGCGAAAAAACGCCCCGCCGATCAGCACCATCGCGATTGTCCCGGCGGCGAGGCTGATCCAGGTCATCCAACTGACCGAATCATGCGCCGCGTGACCGCCCCGCTGCACGAGATAACTAATCCAGTGTGATAGTTCCACGGGCAGCCAGAGCGCGATGCCCAGCATGGCCCTTTGAAACCAGCTTCGCGCCTCGTCACGCTGGCGATCCACCCTGTGCTGTTCGGCCCGCGCCGGGTCGATGGCGATATCTTTGGGCTGCGAAGGATAGCCCGCCGTTGTAATTGCTGCGGCGATTGCCTGAGGCGATGTCGCGTCGGCGTTGAACCGTACCACTGCCTTCCCAAGTGCCAAACTCACCGAACAGGCTTCAACCCCGGCCACCTTCCCGGCGGCTTTTTCGACGTGCGAAACACAGCTAGCGCAGTCCATCCCCTCGACATCGAGCGTGGCCTCGGAAATCGATTGAGTGAGTGTTTCGGACATGGCTTACTTGGAATCGATCGGGGGATAGCCTGCATCGACCAGGGCATCATGAATCTGGTTAACAGAGACCGTTGCGGCATCAAACTCCACATGCACCTTGTGCGCCGCGGGATCCACTTCGATCTTACTGATGCCAGCGTTGCGGCTAAGCGCCTCGCGGACTCGGCCGGCGCACTTCTGGCAGTGAATGTCGGGTGAAACAAATTCTGCAGTGGTTGCCATACCGATCCTCAGCTATCGAATGAAACGTGAAAGTGATGTCTTGAGTTCTTCAACAAGTTCGTCCGTCGACCGGCTGCGCGTCTCGGGGTGCGCTGAGTTTCCAGTGTGATCGACGACACAATGCGCGATATGCCGGGTGAGCAGCTCGACCCCGAGCGAGTCCAACGCCGACCGAACCGCGGCCACTTGCGTGAGGACGTCCACACAATAACGATCCTCATCGACCATTTTCTGCAGCCCGGCGATCTGTCCCGCGATGCGATTCAACCGGTTTTGTATCTTAGAATTGTTCTCGCGGTCCATCGCAGGATTCTATACCCTATGGGGTATTTTTCCATCGCGTCAAAAAGCCCATGGAACGCATGGGCTTTATGGGCTCACTTGATTGTCTTCATGTATTTTTCAGGGTCTTTCTTAAACTCGTCGATGCAGTCGGCGCAACAGAACGCAACTGTTTTTTCCTTATAGACATAGGTTACTTCAGGATCGATCTCGTGTTCCTGCATCACGCCGCAAAACTTGTTGATCGGTGCATCCGCCTTCTGCGTGCTCGGCGGGTCTTTTGGCGGATCCTTTTTTGGCTCGCCGGCGATCGAGTATCCCAATATCCCGCCCGCAGCGACAATCGCAAACACAATGCTAATCACAGATTTTTTCATGGTCATCTCCTGATAAACCTGACACTTGAACCGCAATCCTCAGTCACTCACACCGCGACTCCAACTGCAACTCATTTGGTGTAATATTGCGCGTTTTTCTCAACAAACTCGTTCCACTCGGCCGGCAGATCATCCTTCGGAAAGATCGCCTTGACCGGACACTCGTCAACGCACAGCCCGCAGTCGATGCACACGTCCGGGTCGATGAATAGCTGTCGGACGCTCGAAAATTCGGCCGATTCTTTCGTCGGATGAATGCAATCGACCGGACAAACCGTGACACACGAACCGTCTTTCACGTCGATACAGGGCTGGGCAATGATATGCGGCATGGAACGAAACACTCCTCAACAAAACCGACTGTAGTATAGGGTAACCCGGCAGATCATCAACGCTTTGGCTTCAGACGGAGATCGCAGTCATCGGGCAACGCGGCAAGTCTATCCTTGGCTTTCGGGCGGACCAACTTGAAGAATTGCTCGCAACGATCCTTCCCGTAGATGGGTAACACCACACGACCGCGTTTCTCAAAAGTTGATCCGCACCGGATATTGCTGCCCAGAAGGTGCCTCGCCGCCCGCGCAGCCGTGCTCGCATCGTCGAACGGCACACGCACCTCCCAGCCTGATCGGACACCCTCCCGCCGGTGATCCATTTTCACGCGGACGTATCCGCTTTGTTCGTAGTTCTCACGAATGATGTCAATAATCTTCATGTAATCGCTCCTATTCCAGCAGCGACTGCCCTGTCATCTCCGAAGGTACGTCGATTTCGAGCATCTGAAGTGCGGTCGGTGCCACATCGGCAAGCCGTCCGCCGGGGCGGAGTTGCTTGCCTTTGAAGCGGTCATCAACCACGAAAAGCTCGACGTCGTACGTGGTATGTGCTGTGTGCGGGCCACCCGTTGCGGGGTCGACCATCTGCTCGCAGTTCCCGTGATCGGCCGTCACGATGGCGCTACCGCCCTTGCGCGACAGCGCTTCGAGTATTCGCCCGACGCAGATATCCACATGTTCCACCGCCTGCACGGCCGCCGGCAGCACGCCGGTGTGCCCAACCATGTCACAATTGGCGAAGTTGACCACCATCAAGTCATACAGACTGCTATCGATCCGTCGGACAACCTCATCGCAAATACCGTATGCACTCATTTCTGGAACCTGGTCATAAGTCCGTACCGGGGTTCCGTCCGCGAGCTGTTTCACCGAGGGAACGATCTGACGATCTTCGCCGGCGAACGGCTCTTCACGGTAATCGTTAAAGAAAAACGTGACATGCGGAAATTTCTCAGTTTCTGCACAGCGGAACTGCCGTAAACTCTTTCGTGAAAGAAGGTCGCCCAGGATGTTCACCATCTTCGCCGGCTTGGGGTACGCAACATGAACGGGCAGACCTTGCTCGTATGACGTCATTGTGCAGAAGTGCAACTTCAGTTGCTCGCCTCGGTCAAAATCCTTGAACTCGGGATCAACAAATGCTTTGGTCAACTCCCGCGGTCGGTCGCCGCGATAGTTGTAGAAGATGACACTGTCTCCATCGCGAATGACCGCAGCCGGCCCTGGCCCGTCCGCCGACCGGATAATGCTCGGTGTGGTGAATTCGTCGCCGGACATGTTCGGTTCGGCTGGGTGATCATAGTAATGCTGAATCGCCTCCGCGGCGGAGCTAAACATAGGCCCTTCGCCCAGAGTGAGCGCACGATACGCCTTCGCGACCCTATCCCAGCGGCCGTCCCGATCCATGGCCCAGTAGCGGCCACTAACCGTCGCCACGGTCCCTACGCCAATTTCGGCCATCTTTGCCTCAATCTGACGGAGAAAGCCTAAACCCGAGTTCGGCGAGGTATCCCGGCCATCGGTAAACGCATGAAAAAACACCCGCGCCAACCCCCGCCGCTTGGCCAGCGCCAGACAACCGTAGAGGTGCTCCAACAGCCCATGCACTCCCGCATCGCTGGCAATGCCTAACAGGTGCAGGCTCGATTGGCGATCCAGTGCATGCGTTATCGCACGATTGACTTCAACATTCTGATAGAACTCGCCATTGCGAATAGCCTTGGTAATCGCAACCGACTCCTGATCGACCACGCGACCCGCACCGATATTCTGATGGCCCACTTCGCTGTTGCCCATCGTTCCTTCAGGCAAGCCGACGTCAAAACCGCTGGTGTGAATGAGTGTTGCTGGATACTCAAGAAGCATGCTATCGTGCACCGGATGCTTCGCAAGATGCACTGCGCTGGCATGATTCCACTCTGGGTGCGGATTTTTTCCCCATCCATCGCGAACGATAATCACAACCGGACGTTTGGCAGTTTTGGACATGGCGATGCGTCTTTCTGTAATTGCCAGGCGCATCTTACACAAATCAACTTGTCGAACCACGTCGGTGCGACACTACAACTAAAATCGCTATTTTGCTGAGTGAATCAGAAGATTTCGATGCGCCCGGCACTCGATCGAGATGATTGCGATCAGCAAGAGTTCTGCGCCGACTTGCTTCGACTCCGCGCCTGAATCTGAGCGACCGACCATCGCAGAAGGCGAAAAAGCTCGAATCGGCTCCCGCCAAAATCTTTTCACATTAAGAAAAAAGAGATTGACGATCCGATAAGCGACAATAGGATTTGCAATTCATGAGAGGAGGTGATTGAACTTATGGCAAAGAAAGCCAAGAAGGCCAAGAAGACCACGAAGAAGACGTCGAAGAAGAAGAAGTAACGCGTCACTCTTCGCGCCGGATGCGTGGCTCCAACACAATCATCCGGCCAATCGGCAAGAAGCTTAGTAACAGCACAACGCGTTCGGTACAGGTCCTGGCTCCTAAAACTGGACCCACGAACTTTGCGAGAAACCTTCCCAGCCACGGCGGAAGGTTTCTTTTTTTGTTACAGCAAGTGCGGATTGCCGCGTATCTGTTGCATGTGAAGAAGCATTCTCACGACTCGAGAAGTCCTTTAACGTCACGCGCAACTGTTGCCACTCGCTCGGGGAGTTCGTAACCTACTATGAACCGGCGAGTAGCAACTGCCATCCGACACGGAGGTCGAAACGCATGAGGATCATCGCTTTAATGAACCAGAAAGGCGGCGTGGGAAAAACCACCACCACCGTCAATCTCGGTGCCGCACTCGCTGAAGCCGGACAACGAGTCTGCCTTATCGACCTCGACCCGCAGGCTCACTTGACGATCAATTACGGGGTTGACCCAAGTCCTGATATCTGCTCGATTTACAACGTCCTCTGCGACGACGCGCCCCTGCGCGACGCCCTTCGGGCTATCGATGACCAAATCAGCCTCGTCCCCAGCAGCATTGACCTCGCCGCGGCGGAGGTGGAACTGGTGACTGTGCTCGGGCGGGAGATCATCCTCAAAGAGCGCGTCGAACAGGCCAACGTTGACTTTGATTACATCCTTCTGGACTGTCCCCCGTCGCTCGGATTGCTCACAATCAACGCACTCGCGATGGCGGATGAAGTGATCATCCCCATGCAGCCGCACTTTCTCGCGCTGCAGGGGGTGGCCAAACTGCTGGAAACGGTCAAGCTCGTCAGCAAGCGCATGAACCCGGTGCTCCGCATCAGCGGAATTGTGTTAACCATGTTTGATGGACAGGCAAAGCTCTCAACTGAAGTAGTCAACGAACTGCGAAGCTTCATCGACGCCGCGGAAGACAAGTCACTGCCTTGGTCAAACGCGCGCATCTTCGACACCAAGATCCGCCGAAACATCAAGCTCGCTGAAAGCCCGAGTTTTGGGAAGCCGATCATCTCTTACGATTCGGCTAGTAACGGCGCTCACGATTACCGTGCGCTGGCACGCGAAGTAATGGGAATGCTGGATCGCCCCGCGGTGACCCGCACACCGCCGGCCCCACCGACACCGGTCCCCGCGCGAGTGGAGATTTCGATCAGCCAGGACTTGGCCGAACCCCAGCCAAGCCACGATGAGGTCGCTGCGTGAAGTCGGCTTCGCCACGGCGCCTGGCCAACCGATGGCTCGGCCCGGTTGTAGGTGTCTACTGGCTCATCGCATTTTCAGGAACACATCTGCCCGGCAATGCCCTGCCCACACGCCCCTGGGGCGACAAACTTGACCATATGGCAGGCTATCTCATTCTGGGGTTGCTTCTGTGCCTGTGGCTGGGCCTGAGCCGGCCTTGGATCAGATATGCGCCGCTGTGGGCGTTGGCACTGGCGATCGCCTACGGCGCACTGGATGAGATAACCCAGCCGATCGTCTATCGCGTGGCGGATGTGGGTGATTGGATCGCAGACAGCATCGGCGCCACTGTCGGGGTGGCCCTGGGAAGCACGGTCGTCTTTCTAATCCGTCGGAGGCGTAACACGCAATGCGACGGCGGCTGAGCTGACCCTGCGACCGCGAGAGCCTCGCCGGACTTGCCGCTCGCCCAAGCTTGAATGACAGGTCTCTGGTTGAGCCTGTGCCCGAGCGTGGGCCGGGTGGTTCCTGTCAGGCTCAATCGCGAATACGATGGGCAGATGGACAGCCTTCACGCCCCTTGGCGCATGCAATACATCCGGTCGCTGCAGGGCGCCAACGAAGAGTGTTTCCTCTGTCACGCCTGCGGGGCGAACGACCCGCAATCACACGCTGAGCGATTGGTGCTCTGGACCACAGAGCGCAGTATCGTCCTCATGAACAAATACCCTTATACAAATGGCCACCTCTTGGTTGCCCCTCGCGCTCATAAGGCAGAGCTGGACGAGCTTTCGAGCGAGGAACTGCTCGATCTGCAAGAGCAGACGGCGGCCGTTGTGTTGCTTCTGAAGCGGGCCATGTCCCCGCAGGGCTTTAACATCGGCATGAACCTGGGCCGGTGTGCCGGCGCCGGTCTACCGGGCCACCTGCATCAACACATTGTCCCGCGGTGGAATGGGGATGTAAACTTCATGGCGGTGGTGGGTGAGGTGCGAATAGTCCCACAGGCGTTGCAGCAGCTCTATGCGGAGCTGCTCCGATATGGAACTGACGCTGCAAGAGAAAGTGATCGAAAGCGATTTCGCGCTTGACTCACCTCGAATATTGGCTATCAATGCCGCCACTCCGCCTGCAATGAGGTGTCAGGCGCGATTTTGGTGCTCTTTCTGGAATGTGCTAGCCATGACTCAGGAAATCATTCAACGCAAGAAGTATTCCACACTCTTATCGCTCGCAAAGGGCGACGTCCTCGCTGAGTTGGGCTTGCTCCCCGGGGGACATCCATTGTTCATCGACCCGTTCAGCCCATCACTCTTCCCCGAAGCGGCCAAGCGTAAGAAGCAGGAGGAAGAGGAAGAAGCCCCCGCCGAATCGGAGGATGACGAAGAGGAAGAGGAGCTCGAGGACGAAGAGTTTGAAGACGACGAAGACCTCGACGAGGACGAAGAGGACGAGGAAGAAGACGAAGCCGACGAGGAGATTGAAGACGACGACGAAGAAGAAGAAGAAGAAGAAGAGGATGACGATGACGATGAGGATGAGGACGACGATGACTCGTTCGACGATCCTGACAGCGACTATGACGACGATGACGACGACGACTTTGACGACGACTGAGTAACCGGTCGGCCGAAGCTCACGATCATCGGCGCGGCACCTAATCTCCCAACCGCATCAGACAATTCCACCCGTGGCCAGCATGGTCGCGGGTGTGTTTTTGCGCCCGCGTCGGGCGTGTTACAGGCCCCAATCAACGACGCCGTTCCCGGCCATCGCCTGCGACTCGTGCGTCTCCCAGACGCGCCGCGGGAGAGTGCCGGGCAGGGTTTGTCTCTTCCGGCACGCTTGTGAGTGCCCCCGGGGCTGTCGGCACTCCGATGCCGCCGACGCCAGCCTGCGTGGCGCATAAAAACACCTCGGGACGAACCGAGGTTCGTCCCGAGGCAAAGCACATGGTTGGCTTTCAAACTTCAACTGGCGCTCGCATGCTCGCCAGCGTTCTCGTTCGCAGGGGTCACAGCAAGAGCTGGAACTGGCCGCGGACGTAGAACTGGTCGTTGTCGTCCGATGCGAAGATGCCTGCACCAGTGATGCCGACAGGCGAACCTTCGGGCAGATAGCCGACGTCAACAGTCACCTTGGCGTTGTGCTTCATGAAGTAGTAGTTCACGCCCGCGGTGATTTCGTAGAAATCTTCGTTGTCGCCGGGAGTCGTGAGTGCATCTTCATCAAGGTGCAGATAGCTGAAGCGGCCGAAGCCTTCCCAGCGATCGTTGAACATGTAGCCGGCTTGAGCAACGGCACCCCAGTTGTAGGTGTCGTCGTCATCGGTTGAAAGATACTGGCCGATGAACGCGGCGTAGATGCCGAGTCCGCCGGTGTTCTCCCACTGCACGTCAACAGTGTGGAAGAACGCATCGTTATCGCCGGCCTGCGTCCAGTTGACGCCTCCGCCGATCACGAGCAGGTCTTCCTTGTTGCCCATGGCAGTGAAGTCATCGTAGCCTTCAAAGTTGTTGTTGGCGGCCCATTCGACGCGAGCACTCACGCCGAAGTCCGGACCAGCCACGCCTGCCACTGCAACGCCGCCGCCATCCTGGAAGTCGGTGTTGTCGGTGTTGGCACCGTCATGGTAGGCCACTTCGGCGCGAACCGGGCTGTCCTTGCTGGCGTAAATGAGTGACACGCCCTGGACGTAATCGGTGAACCCACCGCCGAGCACTTCGTTCAGGAACGAACGTTCGACAGCAAGTTGCTTGCCCGAGCTGGTGCTTTCTTCATGGAAGACGTTGTCTTTCCACTGACCAGCTTTGAACGACCATTGATCAGCGAACTTGTACTGAATGTACGCGTTCTCAAGGGTCATCCCGCCGCCGGAGGAGCTTGAGGCCCAGCGGAAGTTGTACATGAGGTCGGGGCTGATGGCATTGCCGACGAAGGCAACCTTCATCCGGCGAATCTCAAAGCCGTTTACCGATTCATCATCGTCGCCGCCATCGCTTCCGTCTTCGGTCCAGTTGGTGGTGTTGCGGAACTGGAACTGGAACTGCGGCGAGAGGCTGTAGTTGCCATCTGAGCTTCTGAGCACGAAGTTCTTACCGTCGTGACCGGCGGTGAAACCTTCCATCTGCAGGAGCTGGCTGCGGCGTTCTGCGTCGCGGAGGACGCTGTCGATGGTCGCGCCAACCTGAGCATCGCTGAGGTTGTTCTGGCGGCCTTCCATCTCGCTGACCTTTGACTGGAGCTGCTTGATCTGCTCCATGAGTTCAACGGTCGTCGGTTCTGCGGCCCAAGCGATTGTCGAGCCCATCCCCAAGGCACCCGCTACCACCGCCGGGATCGTGAGAAACTTCCTGGTCATTTCTGTCTCCTTTCCACGTGCGGCAATTGTATTGGCCGCAACCCAAGTGACCCCCGGCGATGCTCATGACCTAAGCAATCGCCAGTCGAGCCCGTGACGGCCGGACGAAATGTTTCGTCTCGGCACTGCCGCTGGCTCAGTGTGCGGCAGGTTCCCCACGACAACTGACAAACGGCCTCTTCGCCGAATGAGAGTTCACTTGTCGTGCGACTGATCGAAACGACTTTACTGGTTGAGGCTTCAACGCACCGGTACGACGCGTACCGTCACGCTTCGATCTGCCGCAACCCCTCCGAAACAGTCTTCTCTTCCCAACAACCCTCCGGAGATCGCTCCTCGGGGCCTGTAACGATTTCATCGATTGCACGGGTCTTACGACCTATACCAGCATCCGAGTCGGGCTGCGGATGCTATGCCAAAACATTGGTGCAGTCCACATCCACAGAGCATCGTTACCGTCATACATTCGGAATATCCCCTCGAAATACTTTAACCATCGGTGCTAAATTCGAGTGACTATAGTGTAGCGCAAACCTTTATGAACACTGATTTTATCACAACAACGCGTATTGGAATCGCCGGGGCATTTCTTATGGGACTCTCTGCCCGACATCCCCCGGTGGACAACCTGTTGAAAGCGACTCCGGCGTCCGCCGATTGCACCGAAATTGGGAGCGAAGCTCATGGTTGAAGCCTACGAGGCTCGAATGGCCCGCGCGCGGTCGGCTCACCGCAAACACCTAACGAGATTCAGCCACCGAGGCGGTGTCTGGGGCTACCAGAGGGGGCTGCCTGCCGATTTCGAGCGAGTCGGTGACTCTCGTTGTGAGCAACTGCGTCGCAGGAATGAGGGTACCGAGGCCAAGGGTGAGCACTGTCGCCAGGACAACCGCAACTGTCGGAGCGAGCGAACGGGCAGGGACGGGCAGGCTCGATACGCTATCGCCGAACAATGGCGGTTCGGGGCGAAGGAACATCGTGCCGACAATCTTCAGGTAATAGCCCGCTGAAATGGCCGCATTCAGCATGGTCAGGCCGATCAGCCAGGCCATCTTGCCCTTCAGCTCAGGCTCGACGCTCGCTAAGTTCCAAGCGGGGACAATCAGGTATAGCTTCCCGAAAAATCCGACCGTAAGTGGCAGGCCGATCAGGCTGAAACACCCCACGGCCATCGCCAGCCCAAGCCCGATGTGCTTTCGGCCCTGCCCGGCCAGGTCTTCGTAAGTCTCGGCGGTCGTGGTCGATCGCCCCTCCCGCGCCGGGATCATCTGCAGCACGGCAAACACACCAACATTCATAATGCCGTACGCGGCAATATAGAACAACACGCCTTGCAGTGCCGCGTTCTGCACCGAACCGTTGCCGCCGGCGTATGCGAGTGCTGTCAGCCCGACAAGAAGATAGCCCGAATGCGCGACCGAACTGTAGGCCATTACACGCTTTACATTCAATTGCATCAGCCCGAGCAGGTTGCCGGCAAACATGGTGATGACAGCAATGGCAAACAGGAGCTTGGCGAAGATTTCGGGCACCGCAAACCCGTTCCCGCCGTACACCCACATGATTTTGATGATCGCCACGATGCCAGTGACCTTGGGGACAAACGACAAGAACGCGGTCACCGGCGTTGCCGCACCCTGGTAGACATCGCCGGCGTAAAAGTGAAGCGGTGCTGCGGCCAGTTTGAAAGCGAAGCCCAGCAGAAGCATGATCAGTGCGAGAACCTGCCAGGCAGTCGGCACCGTGGCCCCGGCTGGGCCGGCTTGGGTGCCAGCGAGCAGTTGACCGATGTCGTGCAGGCTGGTGGTTCCTGTTGTCCCATATAGATAGCTGAACCCGAAGAGCATCAGGGCCGCAGCGAGGGCACCGAGGAAAAAGTACTTCAGGCCCGCCTCCTGCGCCACCGCGGTCGGGCGGCTTACGGAAACCATGATATAGGTGGGAATACTCGCCAACTCGATGCCAAGAAAGAGCAGGATCATGTCGTTCGCGCCCGACACCATCAGCACCCCGGCCAGGCTGAGCAGCATCAGCGCAAAGAACTCACCAGCATCTCCGCCGAAGTTGAGCGATGGATTGCCGGTGGCGTCATCGTTTGTCGGCCAGGCGAGCAGCGTAAGGAGAATGCCCACGCCGCAGGCCAGCAGTTTGATGTAAAGGGAGAACGAAGTAACCTCAAAAGTCCCCTTGGCGTCAAACCCAGACAGTTTCATCGGCTCGCCCAGGATCAGCCAGCAGCAGCCACCCAGCACGAGAAGAGAAATCCATGGTGCGGCCCGACGTGCGCCGACCTTTGTCGAGATGCCCAACAGAAACAAAAACCCCGCTGCGACAACCAGCAACAGTTCTGGGAGCAAAAGTGGGACGATTGACTTCAGATATTCCATGTTCGTCTGCGTTTGTCAGCGTTAGCGTTGTTCGGGCAATCCAACCCGCGCGGGAGTGTTTAAGACCAACCGTTCATCCGATTTCCGGTCGCGTTGCTCCGCGGGCAGCGGCGCTCCGAGGCTGGTCGCGGCATCTGCCGAGCGGTGCTGCGAGAGAGGCTCTCGCGACAACGCGAGCGGAGCAGTCATCGATTGCAAAATGGGCGTAGGTCGCACGCCTAGCCAGATCACAGCAATTGCCAATGGGACTAGGATGCCGATTTCGCGAGCATTAAGGTCGTTCTTCGCGGCATGGCCGTGAGCATGCGAGTCAGCACCGACTGCCGCGTTGCCGTGGGTAGCCCCATGTCCCTCTTCGTGTGCCGGGACTTTCAATGGGCCAAAGATAATCTTGGCTGACATATGCAACATATAGATCGCACCCAGCACCACGCCCGTCGCCGCGAGCACACCAAACGGCACGCCCAGATACGGGCTGATGAACGCCGATTGAATGGTGAGGTATTCACTGACAAACCCATTCGTTCCCGGCAGCCCAATCGAGCTCATCACAAAAAAGATGAAGAAGAAGGACATGATTGGCATGTTCTTCCCGAGGCCCGACAGCGCGTTGATATCGCGCGTGTGGTAGCGGTCGTAGATCATGCCGATGACGAGAAACATCGCCCCAGTGCTTAGCCCGTGATTGATCATGTAGAGGACGCTGCCCTGCAGGCCGATGTCGGTGAGGCTGACCAGGCCCAGCACACAAAACCCGAGGTGGCTCACCGATGAATACGCGACGAGCTTCTTGATATCTTTCTGCACCCATGCCACCAGCGCGCCATAAATCACGCCGACTACGCAGAGCGCGCCGAGCAATCCAATCAGCCCCCCGGAGATGACGCCCTCACTCGTCGAGAGCAGGCCAATTGGGAATGCCACCCGAAGCAACCCGTAGGTACCGAGCTTTAGCAGTACGCCAGCCAGAATGACCGAACCGGCCGTCGGGGCCTCGGTGTGCGCCAGCGGCAGCCATGTGTGCACGGGGAACAACGGAACCTTGACAGCAAACCCCGCGAGCAGAGCCATAAAGACCCAGAATCGCTCTGTGGAAGACAAGTTTGCCTGGGCATAGGCGATCACCCTTACAACATCAAACGATTGCGCAGCCGTCCCCAGATATAGCACCGCCGCGAGCGTAAATACCCCGCCGGTAAACGTGTAGAGGAAAAACTTACCCGCAGCGAACCGGCGCTCGGGTCCGCCCCAGATACCGATGATAAAGAACATCGGCACGAGCGTCAGCTCGAAGAAGACGTAAAACAGGAGCAAATCGCGTGCAATGAACACACCAAGCATCGCTGCAAGCAGCAGCGACATCCATGCATAATACTCCGTCGCGCGATCTTTGATCACATCCCAACTGCTGAGCACGACGAGTGGCTGGAGAAACACCGTGAGTAGAACCAGCCAAAGGCTTACGGTGTCCAGTCCAAGATGAAACGAGAAGCCGATCTTGTCGATCGCAAACTTGTTGTTGGCAGCATCGGCCCCATATTGAAGTTGGACAGTTTGCCGGGTGGCCTCAATTGAAGACAGCGATGAATCGATGCCCGCGAACAGATTCATCTGCCAGGCAAGCCCGACCCCGAGCATGAGCGTGATGACAGAAACGGCCAATGCCCACCCACGCGCCGCGCCGCGCGAGGGCATAAACGCCCCCACCGCGGCACCGAGCAGCGGGACGAGCAGCAAAAGTAGCAGGGAATATTTGTCTTGCATTTTATCAGCGAGCGGCGGGCAGTGGACAGTAGGCAGAAGAGTCTGGCTACGAACCGCTGACGGCCGCCAACTTCCTTACAGAAACACCACCAGCAAAATGATCGCAATTCCCAGCGCCATGCTCAGAGCATAACCTTGAACGTAACCTCGCTGGAGCGTCAACTTCAAAACGAAGCCGCCTAGCTGTGGCACAAACCCTGCCAGCCAGACCAGGCCGTCCACAAAATACTTGTCCAGCGTGAAGAATATCTCGCCAACGCGCCGCAACGGCTCAACGATCACCGCCTGATACAACTCGTCGACCCAATACTTGTTTTCCATTGCCCGCGCCACGCCAGTGAGCAAAAGTGCCAACCGGTCGGCCTTGGGGCGATCTTTGAGGTGCAGAGAATATGCCAGACCAATGCCAGAGAGCGCGATCAGAGTGCTCACTGCCATGAATATGTAATGGCTTGTGTGCTCAGCCTTTACAACACTTTCACTGCGATACTCCTGCTGGCCGAACACCACCGGATTGACCATGTGCGCGCCGTCGGCCTTGGCGTTGTATGTGTCGCGGGCCAACTCAAACGCGCCGACAAAAGATGGGCTTTGACCGAGGAAGTGGCCCAGCCGATGGCCTTGCCAGAGCGCCAACCCGGCGATGACCGCCCCAATGGCAAGCACGATCAGAGGGATCATCATCAAGGCAGGTTCGTGGTTGTGGTGGTGATGAGCGTCATGGCTGTGATGGTCGTGCCCGTGGTCGTCGCCGTGCCCGTGATGATCCGGGTGCGGCTCATCGGGAACCACTTTAGGCCCTTCAAAAACGCGGAAATAAAGTCGAAACGTGTAGTACGCCGTCACAAACGCCGTCACCAGCATCACAATGCCGAGCAGCGGGGACGCATGCCACGCGCTCGCGACAATCTCATCCTTGCTCCAGAAACCGGCAAAAGGGACCACCCCGGCGAGTGCCAGGCAGCCGATCAGCATCAGCCAGCGCGTCTTGGGCATGACGGCCTTCAAGCCCGACATCTTTCGCATGTCGAGGTGACCAAGCATGGCATGCATCACCACACCGCTGCTCAAGAACAGCAGGGCTTTGAAAAACGCATGGGTAACGAGGTGAAAAACGCCTGTGACGGGCGCCAGCACGCCGACGCCGACGAACATAAAGCCAAGTTGGCTCACCGTGGAGTAGGCAAAAACCTTCTTTAGGTCGAACTGGCGCAAAGCGATGGAGCCGGCAAACAGCGCCGTAAACGCCCCGACAAACGCAACCGTGATCATCGCCGCTTCATTGCCCACGAACAGCGTCCCACAGCGGGCGATCATGTAAACGCCGGCCGTGACCATGGTAGCTGCGTGGATGAGCGCGCTGACGGGTGTCGGGCCTTCCATCGCATCTGGCAACCAGACATAAAGCGGGAATTGAGCAGACTTTCCGAACGCGCCCAGCATCAATAAGAACGGCAGCCAGTTCAGCACCTGAATCTGAAACTCCGTCATGCCCATCTTCGGAAGCGCAGCCAACTCCAGCAAGCCGTTGGCAGCACCCGGCGTGTAACCATCGGCCCCGAAATAACTTACGGTGCCAAACGCCGCAAACGCCAGCATGATCCCGATGCCAAAGCCGAAGTCGCCGATGCGGTTAACCAAGAACGCCTTCTTAGCGGCTTCGCGGGCGGCGGGCTTCTCGTAGTAGTAGCCAATCAGCAGATAGGAGCAAAGCCCCACGCCTTCCCAGCCGAGGTAGAGCATGATGAGGTTGTCGCCCATCACCAGGCAGGTCATGCTGAAAATGAAAAGCCCAAGATAAGCGAAAAATCGCCAATACCCCGATTCGCCCTTCATGTACCCGGCGGCGAAAACGGTGATAAAGAAGCCAATCCCGCAGACGACGCAAAGCATTGTCACGGTTAGCGGGTCAAAGAAAAACCCTGCCGCTACCTCAAAGTATTCATTCGTACCGGCATTTTTCGGATCGCCTGCGGCGATCCATGTGAAGGCTCGATAAACGGCGCTCACCGTCTTGGCATCGCTATGTTCCGTTGCTGACGCGACAGGGGCGTGGGTTCCGGAATCTGAATTGCGAACCGGGGGAGCCCCGTGACCCAGCAAACCAACCGTCTGAAACAGCAGCGCCACCGACAGCACCGCGATTGCGCCCACACCAAGCCAAATCGGCCAGTGCGATTGACCCTTTAGAATCCGCGCGCCAAAAAACCCTGCAATGCACGCCGCAATCAACGGCAGCAGCGGGATGAGGTAACTGTGTTGGACGATCCAGAGATCTTGCATGTTCTAAACCCCTTACGCATTACTCGCTAGTCATAACACCATCTCAGTTAATGACTAATGAATACCGCGTAAGATAACTCTCTACCCTTTGAGTTCCCGCCACGCATCGGCATCCAGCGTGGCTTTGTGGCGAAACAACAGCACGATTAGCCCAAGTGCCAAGCTTGCCTCGGCCGCCGCGATGACAAGAACGAAAATTGTGAACGCCTGTCCGGCAAAATTACCGTGATACGCGCCAAAGGCCACCAGATTGATCACCACACCCTGGAACATCAGTTCCGTGCAAAGAAACATCAGGATGAGGTTCCGCCGGGTCATGAACCCGATCATACCAATGACAAACATTATCCCGCCGACCGCAAGATAGTGTTGCAGAGTAATTTGGTTGAGTGTGCTGGTCATGTGTTCCAGAAGAGACGAAGAGACTCAAGAGACGATGAGACACAGCGGCGGGGATTGGCCGGCACTCCGTCTCACATTCTCTCCGTATCTCGGTCTCTGTCCCATTTAGTTCTCCGGATACGCCTTCTGCCGCGGGTTTTCGGTGCCGATGACGGGAATAGCGTGCGGGTTATCATCAATAGGCGTGGGCTTGCCCAGCACCACCTCGGATTTCAACTCAATCGGCGACTCGGCAATGGCGATCTCGTCTAGCCCGGCCCCGGTATGGACGATCCGCTTTCGGGCAATCATGATCGATCCAATCATGGCAATCGTGAGCAGCAGTCCTGCCATCTGAATATTGACGAAGTGATAATCGAACAGGAATCGGCCAAGTTGCTGCGTATGTCCAACCGCGATGGTGTCCTCAATGCCGCCGAGAGCCTGTTTCGCCAAACCGGTCGGGGCGCGGTCAAAAATGATGAACATGAGCACGCCCATCAGCACAAACCCGATAAGACAGGCCATCCGAGGACTGCGGGCAACGGCGTCGTGCTCGGGCAAGCCGTTCATGGCCCCACTTCCGGTACCACTCCCACCGGCCTCGGCTGCTAGCATGATTACAAAAACATAAGTGACCAGAATTGCGCCGGCATAGATCAGTATCAACGCCACAGCCATAAATTCTGCCCACATCAACACAAACAACCCGGCCGAAGCGAAGACAGTGAGCACAAAATAGAGTGCTGAGTAGACCGGTTTGGGGTGCGTAATGACCCGCAGCGACCCGCCGAGCGCGATGAGGGTGAAAAGCCAGAAATAAACGTACGAAACGCCGGGGGATGTGCTCGCACCGAGCGCCCAGCGGATGAGAAATGCGGCAAAAACAGCCGTCGCAATGAATACAAGCGTTCCCCCGAGCGCGCGCCAGCTTGGGTCGCGCCGCCCGGGCAGCAGCCAGATTGTGCCCAACCCCGCCAGAACGCAGAGGATCAGCACAATAAGTGGCTGAAACGGCACGCCCGCGGTCCATGCCACATCGGTCGAGGCAAGAGGAAAAATCATGGCAGACAAAATCATCGCTCAACTGCGCCCGGAAGAGTGAAATGCGAGCCGCCGGGTGTCGCCGGCAAGCCATCAGACCACCCGCCCGATCGCCCATCCCGCCGCCGAGGCTCGCATGACGCGCAAACCACCGCCACAGCGGGCATTAAGGTGGGCAGAGTCTAGGGATGAGGGTAGGTGTTTGCAAGGCGAGCACCGGCTGGAATCAGCAAAGCGTCCGATAACAGCGGAGTGGAGCGAATTGGGAACGGACAATGGTAATCATGCGACCAGATGCCAGACGTGCCCCATCGCTCATATCGCCTGCTTCGAGGCAGATTTGCCCTCCCGCAACCCTGGTGGCTCAATTTAGATGTTGACGTTGCCAGCCCCATCTCTGCTGCGCAGTTTGCGTGCTTCACCGCAAGGTCGATCTTGCCGATGCACCCCGTATGCACGCCGCAATCGTCGATGACTCGCTCGCCACCCGGACCATACTCGCCAACATGCTCCACGAGTGCGGCGTGAAGGTGTCCGAGGCCGCCGACCATGATTCTGCCCTGTCTTTGCTTCGGTCCAGGCAAGATATCTCGGTGCTGCTGGTCGACTGGCAACTCACTCCCCGCGGGGGATATGAACTCGTACACGCAATCAAATCTGAACATCGTTTCGCCAAACGGCGAATCATCATGGTAACCACCGAAGCGGGGATCGACGAAGTCGCCAACGCGCTTGAAGCCGGAATTGATGACTACCTCACCAAGCCCTTCAGCCTCCAGAACGTTCGTGAAAAGCTCGACCTCATCAGCATGATGGCTGCGTGAAAACTGGGGCATTTTCGGAGCACTCGACATGAATATTCTGATCGTCGATGACTCGAAAACGATGCGTCACATTCAAAAGCAGGTGTTGGCCACCCTTGCGCCTCGAGTCGATTTCAGCGAGGCTGGCGACGGAATCGGCGCACTGCTCGCGATGACGGAATCGAGGTTTAATCTCGTGGTGATCGACTGGACCATGCCAAACATGAACGGTCAGACGCTAGTGGAAAAGATTCGCGAGCGAGATCAGACCACCCCGCTGCTTGTTTGCGCTACTCATGCTGAAAAGACGCAAGTTCTCGCCATCGTCCGCGGAGCAATCGACTACATTCTGAAGCCCTTCACGCCCGACATGCTTCTCGCCAAAGCCCAGCAATCCATTCAAAGCGCCCGCCGGTCAAATGCCGCATGAATCGCCTTCGGCTGTGAGCCACGCCTTGATTGAGGAGCCAGCGAATTCACGTCCGCGTCAGCTTGCGATACGAGATTCGATGCGGCCGATCGGCAGTTGCTCCGAGCCGCTTCTTGCGGTCCGCCTCATACTCGGTGTAGTTTCCTTCGAAAAACTTCACACTGCTATCGCCCTCGAATGCCAGTATGTGCGTCGCGAGGCGGTCTAAGAAGTATCGGTCGTGACTGATGACGAGCGCACAGCCTGCAAAATTCTCGATCGCCTCTTCCAAGCTGCGCATGGTATTCACATCGATGTCATTTGTTGGTTCGTCCAGCAGCATGACGTTCGCCCCACTCTTGAGCATTCGGGCCAGATGCACCCGGTTGCGTTCCCCGCCGGAGAGTGTTCCGACGGACCGCTGCTGATCTGTACCGGTAAAACCGAGCCGGCTGACATACGCCCGGCTGTTCACCTTTTGCGAACCCAACTGAATGAACTCCTGCCCATCGCTGATTGCCTGCCAGACGGATTGATTGGTGCCCAGAGCCTCGCGCGACTGCTCGACATAAGCAAGCTTCACACTCTCGCCCAGCACCATCGCCCCGCTATCCGGCTTTTCGGCAGCGGTGATGAGTTTGAACAGCGTGGTCTTGCCGGCCCCGTTAGGGCCGATGATGCCGACGATCGCGTTGGGGGGAATGGTGAAAGTAAGGTCAGAAAAGAGCACCCGGTCGCCGTACGCCTTGGAGAGCTTTGTTGCTTCGATCACTTTCTGACCCAGCTTCGGGCCAGGGGGGATGTAGATCTCGATCTCGTTTACCTTCTTCGATGCCTCGGCCGCCGCCATTTGTTCGTACGCGCTCAGGCGCGCCTTGCTTTTCGCCTGCCGTGCCCGCGGGCTTGAACGAACCCACTCTAGCTCGCGCGCCAGCGCCTTTTGCCTTGCCGATTCCTGCTTTTCCTCCAATTCCAGCCTTTTTTTCTTCTGTTCCATCCAACTCGTGTAGTTTCCCTTCCAGGGAATACCCTCACCGCGATCAAGCTCTAAAATCCAGTTGGCGACGTTATCTAAGAAGTAGCGATCGTGGGTCACTGCAATGACTGTGCCCTCGTAGCGCTTCAAATGCTGCTCCAACCACGCAACGCTCTCGGCATCCAAGTGGTTTGTCGGCTCATCAAGGAGCAGGATATCGGGCTTCTGCAACAGCAACCGGCATAGCGCGACGCGACGCTTCTCGCCACCGGAGATGATTTTCACCGGCGTATCGCCCGGCGGGCAACGCAGGGCATCCATCGCCAGATCGAGCTGTGCGTCGAGGTTCCACGCATCGAGCCGCTCCAACTTCTCCTGGATCGCGCCCTGCCGCTCGAGCGCCTTTTCCATTTCCTCGTCAGAGAGGGCTTCCCCAAGCTTTTCACACACGCGGTCGTATTCGGCCAACAAGTCTGTGATCGGTTTCACCCCAAGTTGAACAACTTCGCGAACGGATAGATCGCTGTCTACGAGCGGCTCCTGCTCCAAAAATCCGATGCCATAGCCCGCGGCTTTGTTGATCTGCCCCTCATAGCTCGGATCAACCCCCGCCATCACGCGTAAGAGAGATGACTTTCCCGCCCCATTTACGCCGAGCACGCCGATCTTGGCGCCGTAGTAGTACGACAGATGGATATCTTTGAGTATGACCTTCTTCTCGTGCGTCTTGTTGACGCCGATCATCGAGTAAATGATTTGCGTGGTTTCATGTGCCATGCGACCGATTTACGCAAACCGGCGTACTGAAGCAACTCCACCGGCGCCACCGGGCTGACAATGCGCCGCCGCCGAGTATGATAGACTCCGCATGCGGCGGACCTCTCGTATTCCTGGATATCTTGTCCTCATGATTTTTTGCAGTTGGGCAGGAGGCTGCGCTACGATTCCGGGAGCCGGACGGTCGCTTTCGTTCGACGTAAAGGGGTTCGGCGCGACCGGCGACGGGCAGACACCGGACACAATCGCATTTCAACACGCCATCGAAGCCGCCCGTCAAGCCGGCGGGGCGACGGTGTTGGTGCCGGCGGGCAGTTATCTCGTCGCGCCGCTCGACCTTTGCTCCAACCTGACTCTGCAACTTGCTCCTGGCGCCTACGTCCGGCTGATCGACGACCAGAAACTCTACCCGCTGATCGACACCCGCTACGACGGATTAATGCAGCCCGCGCGACGGGCGGGCCTTTCCGCCGACGGGTGCAACAACATTGCTATCTCCGGCACGGGCATCATCGATGGATTAGGGGGTGTGTGGTGGTCACAGGTGCGCACACCTGCGCGCACGGCATCCACGCAGCCGAGCGCGGATCCAATGTCTCACCGACCCCCAATTGTTCAATTGCGGAACTGTCGAAATGTCCGCGTCGACGGCGTCCGATTCACCAATGCACCCCGTGCATCGGTGCATGTGCTGTTTAGTGAGCAGGTAGTGATTCGCAATGCGAAGTTTGACGCGCCTGAAGGATCGGACACGCTCGGGGTGGAGATAGACTCCAGCCGTGCCGTCCGTATCGAACAGTGCAGCTTCGCGATGGGGGCACGCGGGGTGAGCATCGAAGCTGGACGGCGCGACTATTCGCCGCGCGCACCGCAGGCAAGCGAGAATATCACTGTTCGCGAATGCCGGTTTACACAATCGGTCGGTGTTTCGGTCGGACTGAACATCGCTGGCGGGGTGTCAGATGTGCGCATTCTCACGAGCAGCTTCACCGATGGCGATTCGGGCGTGCAGATTCAATCGGCCCCGGATCGCAACGGCGTGATCGAACGGATTCGGCTGACCGACCTGCAAATGAACCGCGTGGCGCGCCCGTTCGTCATTTCGCTGCAGGGAAAGTCGATCGCCGAGACCATTGACGCATCGGGCGTCCCGGTGATTCGGGATGTGCAGGTCTCCCGCTTCGCGGCGAAGGATGCGAGCCGGGCAGGTATCATTGAGGGGCTCGAATCTTCGCCGATCCGCTTGCTGCGTTTCGAGCAGATGAACCTCAGCGCGAACTATGGCATTAGCTGCAGCCGGGCCGCTGATCTGACGTTCAACTATGTGCAGATTGCCACCGACTTTGGCCCGGCGATTTTGCGAACCGACACCAGCAATCTGCAAATTGATAACTGGATCGAGGCCACCCGAAGCGCCACCCCCGCCGTCGAGACGGTTCCTACGACGCAAAGCACCGGCACAACGCTGCCGGGATGAGCTCAGTAGAGAAACGTCGACCGACCGGTCTGCGCGGCTACCGCTTCTCAGACAGGTCGTGCGGTGACACGCATGCGGCTAATCCAGATCTCCGCTACCTTCATCAATAATCTTCACATGCAAGTGTCGTTCGCGCGGGCCGTCAAACTCGCAGAAGTAGACCGCCTGCCATTTGCCCAACACCAATCTTCCTTTGTCGATCACAATCGTCACACTGCTGCCGACAAGCGCAGACTTCACATGGGCATCGCTGTTGCCTTCATCGTGCTGGTAATACGACTCCACCTGTGGCACAAGCGACTCAAGCTTCTTGATTAAATCATGCTGTGTGTTCGGGTCGGCATTTTCCTGAAGCGTAATGCCTGCAGTAGTGTGCGGGACGACGACCACTACCAGGCCGGATTCCACGCGATTTGCGCTAATCAGCTTCTGAATCCGGGCGGTAACATCCACCATCTGAACCCGAGTTTTCGTTTCGACAGTTTCGGTCTTTAGTTTATGGGTGCGCATGCCTGTACAGTCTCCGCTGTTGGTTAGCCCAAAGCGTATCGCGGCGGGCGCGGCTTGCAAGGGAAGAGTGCATAAACTTCGATGCGCAGGACAACACTTGGTATGACAACCGACATGACAACTGGCAAGAAGTTCGGGGTGGGGATCATTGGCTTTGGTCGAATCGGTGCTGAGCACAGCCAATGGATCGCTGCCGCCGGGGGAATTGTGACCGCCGTGGTCGATATCACCCGAGCGCGGCGCTCGCTCGCCGAGGCGCGAGGGCTGACCACCGTCGATTCGATGGATGCGCTACTTGAACGAGGCGATGTCGATGCGGTCCTCGTCACGACACCGACTAACATGCACTTTGACCACGCCTCAAGAGCCATTTCTGCGGGAAAGCATGTCATGGTGGACAAGCCTGTCGCGCTCGATCTGGCCCAAACCACCAAGCTTGACGCCACCGCCCACCAGATGAGGCGGGTGCTAAGTGTGTTTCATAACCGCCGGTGGGACATCGACTATCTTACGGTGCTCCAGGCGGTGCGTGCGGGTCTCTTTGGCAGGCTGATTAACATCGAAAGCCGGCTTGGGCAATGGGGCAGTTGCGTCGGCCCGGCGGCGAAGGAATATCGACCCGGCTGGCGCAACGAGCGACGCTTCGGCGGCGGAGGGCTTTATGACTGGGGAAGCCACTTCGTCGACCAAATCCTCCAACTGATGCTACCCGCAAAGCCCGCGAGCGTCTTCGCACAGCTTCGAGGAAATGTCTGGACACGCGATTGTGATGATTTCGCCCGCGTGTGTATCAGTTTTGACAACAATGCCGTTGCGATGGTGGAAATCAACACCACCACCACCGCCCCCCTGCCGCGGTGGCACATCGACGGCACCGCTGGGTCGGCCGAGTCGCCGTTTTCACTCTCGTACGACACGCAGACTTGGGCCAATCTTAGGTTTACAGCGCCCGACGGGTCGAATCGCCTGATCGAGCGTGCACAGCCTGGCTTGTCCGAAGCCGACCTCTGGCGAGCGTTTCAACGCGCCTGCAACGGGGAGGGTGAACCAGCCGTGACCCTGCAGAGTGTCACCGCAACCATGCGAGTGCTCGATGCGGCAAGAAAGTCATCACGCACCAATCGATCTGTTGAGTTGATCAAACTGCTTCCACCGCCGCGCGAGTGACTTTTCACACCTCCGGCGGCGCAACCTCGGCGACGGGCAAGAGGATGCTGAACGTGGTCCCTACACCCACCTGTGATTGCACCTCCACCCTTCCGCGATGGTGTTCCACGATCTCCTTGCAGATAGCAAGCCCAAGGCCGGTACCTCGGGTTTCCCCCTTCTTCGTCGTACCCTTGGTGGTGAAAAATGGGTCAAAAATTCTGGCGAGGATCGTCTCAGGAATGCCCGGGCCTGTGTCAATCACCTGAATGCGCACTTCTTCAGTGGCTTCCACGCGCGCGGCTTTGATGGTGAGCGATCCGCCCTTGCCCAACATCGCCTGGCGCGCATTAATGAGCAGATTGAGCAGCACCTGCTCCAGTTGTACCGGATCGCCCGCAACCGCCAGATCAGGGGGAACCTGCACGCGCAGTGCAATGCCGTCTTTCTGAGGATCGCGCGCAAGCACAAGCAGTGTCTCATCGACCAGTTGCTGCACCATCACCGCCGATTGCGTGCTTTCTCCTCGGGCAAGGGCCAGCATGGAAGCGCAAATGCGGCCGGCCTTGGTGCTCGATTGAAAAGACTTGCTTAATGCTTTGCGAATCAGTTCGTTGTCCGGCGCGCCCTTCTCGATTCCCTGTAGCGCGAACTGGCAATAGCTGACAATTGGGGTGAGCAGATTATTAAACTCATGCGCGATCACCGCGGCGATGGTGCCGATGCTTGCCAGTCGCTGGCTCTCGGTGAGTTGCTCGCGCAGGTCTTCCATCCGGCGCTCGGTGTCGGCTAGTTGCTCGAGGATCTGCTGCGCGGGGGCAACCGGGGCCTGAGGCGGTGGAATGGACGAAGTACTTCGTTGCTCGATCACGACCAGTCATATCGGCCTGCGGCACGTAAACCGTTGAATGGCGGTGAGATACGGCGCGACGCCGGGTTATCGGACCCACGAGCCGCCGCTATCCGACAATTTCGCGCAGAGTCGTGGCAACATGGGCAACCTGCTCTACTGAAAGTTCGGGATAGATCGGCAACGCCAGCACCTCGGCACACGCTTTTTCAGTTTCAGGCAGATCGCCCGAGCGGTAACCCAGATGACTGAAGCACTTCTGCAGATGCAGACCGAGCGGGTAGTAAACGCCACTGCCGATGCCCGCATCCTGCAGTTTCTGTTTCACCGCGTCGCGACCGGTAACTCTCACGACGTATTGATTGTAAATGCTCGCGTTCCCCGGCTCGATAAACGGGGTGATTGCATTCGACTCTGCCAGAATCGTGTCGTAAATCCCCGCATTTCGGCGGCGCAACTCGTGCCAGTTATTGAGATACTTCAGTTTCACCGAGAGCACCGCAGCCTGTATCGCCGCCAAGCGGAACATCCCGCCAATATGATCGTGGTAATAAGTGTGCCCGCTGCCATGCACTCGGAGCTTGCGGATTTTCTCAGCCAGCGAGTCATCGTTGCAGCAGATCGCTCCGGCATCACCAAAGGCGCCCAGGTTCTTGGTGGGGTAGAAGCTCAGGCAGCCCGCGAAGCCATGCGCGCAGGCAGGCTTGCGATGGTGCGTTGCGCCGATGGCCTGCGCGGCGTCCTCGATGTTTAGCAGTCCATGCCTGCAGGCGATTTCATTGATAGCCGCCATGTTTGCGCACTGACCGAAGAGGTGCACCGGCATGATAGCCTTGGTCTTCTTCGTAATTTTCCGGACAATCAGGTTCGGCTCGATGTTGAAGGTGCGCGGGTCTATGTCTACGAACACCGGCACCGCACCCAGGCGAGCGATGCTGCCTGCGGTTGCGAAGAACGTAAAACTGGGGCAGATCACCTCGTCGCCGGGTTTGATGTCGATCGCCATGAGTGCGCAAAGCAACGCGTCTGTCCCGCTGGAGACTCCAATGGCGTGCTTTGTCTCACAATAGCCTGCCAACGCCCTCTCGAACTTCTCCACATGCGGCCCGAGAACGAGCGATTGTGCGTCGCACACTTCATCAATCGCTTGGCGAATCTCGTCCCGAAGCGGGACATATTGCGGCTGGAGATCGAGCAGTTTTACTTGCATCGCCGCAAGGTTATTCGGCGGGTGGAAAAATTGGAATGATTCGGGAAGGATGCCGACGATTCCACGAACACGCAGCCCGGCTTTCTTGACGCCCCCCCGCCGTGAGGATACGGTCAATTGCCTCATGCTGAAGCACACGCCGTTCCATGATTTTCACGTCAACGCCGGCGGCAAAATGGTGGACTTTGCCGGGTGGGACCTGCCCATCCTCTACAAGTCGATCGTCGATGAGCATCATCACACCCGCAACAGTGGTTCAATATTCGATGTCTCGCACATGGGTCGAGTCCGCTTTAGCGGACCCGATGCGCTCAAATTCCTCGATACCATCCTCACCAGAAAGATTGTGGACCAGAAGCCCGGCGTGTCACGCTACTCACTCGTGTGCAATGACGCTGGCGGGGTGCTGGATGATGTCATTGTAAGTCGCGACTCCAAAGACTGGCTGATGGTCTGCAACGCCAGCAACCGTGAAAAGCTGTTGAAGCACTTCCGCGAAGTGCGGTCTAAGCATGACTTCGATTTTGACTTTAATGACCAGACCGAATCCACCGCGATGATCGCGTTGCAAGGCCCGAAGGTCATCGAACGGCTGGCCGACATTCTGCCCGGCGATCTGCGCGGCCTGAAGCGATATCACTTCTATAACGACAGCGTGATGCTCGTGAAATTCAGTGCTTTTCGAAGCGGCTACACCGGCGAAGACGGGATCGAACTGATCCTCGGCGCAAAGATGGCGGCGATGGCTATGAAGATGCTCGCCGGCGGCCTGGAAAAGGAGAATGCTACCATTCGCCCGGCTGGGCTGGGGGCGCGCGATACGCTCCGACTTGAAGCAGGCATGCCCCTGTACGGGCACGAACTGCTGGAAGACCGCAATGCACTCTGTTCCGGTTTGAATTTCGCGATCGATCTGTCAAAGGATTTCATAGGCGCAACCGCACTCCGCGATGTCGCAACCAAAGGTCCGCCGCAGAAGCTGGTTGGCCTCGAACTCGAAGGCAAGCGCATCGCCCGGCAGGGCAGCCCGGTGCTGCTCGAAGGGAAACCCATCGGCGAGATTACCAGCGGCACGCTTTCGCCGACGTTGGGCAAGAGTATTGCGATGGCTTACATCGATTCCGCCCACACCGCCGAAGGAACTGCGCTAAGTGTTGATTTGAAAGGCACAATCAACCCCGGGAAGATCGTGAAGTTGCCGTTTTACAAACGCCCGTAGCATGGGTTTCCAACCCATGATTTGATTTGAGGAGACGGGTTGGAAACCCGTGCTACGATATGTCTATTCCAACCGACCGTACCTATCTCGAAACCCACGAATGGCACAAAGCCGACGGCGATACGGTCGTCATCGGCATTACTCAGATTGCCGTCGATCAGTTGACCGACATCACGTTTGTTTCGCTCCCCAAAGTCGGCACCAAGGTCACCGCCGGCGGGCGGTTTGGCGAGGTCGAATCGGTCAAAGCCACTAGCGATCTCTACAGCGGGGTGGACGGCGAGGTCATTGAGGTCAATGATTCTCTTAACACCGACCCGGGCACCATCAACCGCGATCCATATAATGACGGCTGGATGATCAAGATCAAATCCAGTTCGCCGGTCACGGGCGGTAAGTTGTTGTCCGCAAAGGACTACGAGGCGAAAGTGGCGCACTAATTCGGGTGGGTCAGTGCATTGACCCTGTTTCGAGCATGATTGCGCGCATGATCATCTCGTTTTCACTCTTTTCGACTGATCCTGCCGCGCAGAAAACCGGAAAAACTTCCACTATACTGGAGACATGCATACGACGTCCGCGCCCGTAACCGCCCCGGCATCGCCCGCCGGTCAGGATTTCTCGCCTGCCAACCTTCTGCGCCCCAGCGACACATTCGTGCATCGCCACATCGGCCCCAATGCCGACGAAGTGAAGCACATGCTCGCCGAGATTGGGTGCGACAGTTTGGACGAGTTGATTGACCAGACTGTGCCGGCGGCCATTCGGATCAAGCGGCCGTTGAAGCTGGGCGAGCCGCGCGGCGAGCATGAACTCATCGCCGAACTGAAGAAGACCGCCAGCCGAAACAAAGTGCTCCGCTCCTGCATCGGAATGGGCTATTACGGCACGATCACCCCGCCGGTTATTCAACGCAATATCCTGGAAAACCCAGGATGGTACACGCAGTACACGCCGTACCAAGCCGAAATCAGCCAGGGTCGGCTCGAAGCGCTCATCAACTTTCAGACAATGGTCGCCGACCTGACCGGCCTGCCCCTGGCCAACGCCAGCATGCTCGATGAGGGCACCGCTGCCGCCGAGGCGATGTTCATGGCGAGGTCGGTGCATGAAGGGGCGCGCAACACATTCTTAATCGCTGAGGATTGCCATCCGCAGACGATTGCGGTGGTGCAAACCCGTGCACGTTTCATCGGAGTGAAGGTCAGAATTGCCAACTGCCGCCTGCCAGTCACCGATTGGAACGACGTCTGCGGCGTGCTGGTGCAATACCCAGCCACCGATGGCCGGATCGAATGTTATAGGTCGCTTTGCGAAGCTGCGCATGCTGTCGGCGCGATCGTCATCGCCGCAACCGATTTACTTGCCTTGACGCTCATCACCCCGCCCGGAGAGTGGGGGGCGGATATCGCGGTTGGCAACAGCCAGCGGTTCGGGGTGCCAATGGGCTTCGGCGGGCCGCATGCGGGTTTTATGGCGGTCAAAGCGGACTACGCACGCAAGCTGCCCGGCAGGTTGATTGGGGTTTCAAAGGATGCGCAAGGCAATGCTGCATATAGACTTACGCTACAGACCCGCGAACAGCACATCCGTCGCGACCGCGCCACATCGAACATCTGCACCGCGCAGGTGCTCCTGGCGATCATGGCAGGAATGTACGCAACCTATCATGGGCCGCACGGGTTGAAGCGCATCGCAAAGCGTGTCCACGCATTCACACAGACGCTCCGTAAGGCGCTCGTGCAACACGGCCTCCAGATTGACGAGGACTCAATCGTCTTCGACACGCTGCGAGTGAGGCCCGCGAACCGGTCATGCAGCGACCTCATTAATGCCGCACTTCGGAAGAGCATTAACCTGCGCGATTTCGGTGACGGCACGGTTGGCGTTTCGCTCGATGAGACGACCGATCACTCGCTCATCAACGATCTGCTCGAGGTGTTCGGAGTCACCGAGCGTGTCGATCTGGATTCGCTTGTGGTGACTGTCAACCTCGACATCCCACCAGCGTTTTCTCGCACAAGCGAGTTTATGACTCATCCCATCTTCAACAAATACCACAGCGAGCACGAACTGCTCCGCTACATCTTCAAACTCATGGGCCGCGACCTCTCGCTCTGCCAGAGCATGATCCCGCTCGGCTCGTGTACGATGAAACTCAACGGCACCAGCGAAATGCTGCCAGTGACCTGGCCGGAGTTTGGCGCGCTCCACCCTTTCGCGCCGGCCGATCAGACCAGGGGCTATCAGTTGATGTTTAAGCAACTGGAGAAATGGCTCTGCGAAATCACCGGTTTCGCGGCCTGCTCACTGCAGCCCAATGCAGGCAGCCAAGGCGAATACGCGGGGCTGCTGGCTATCAAGGCCTACCACGAATCGCGCGGCGACCTGCAACGCGATGTCTGCCTTATTCCCACCAGCGCACATGGCACTAACCCAGCCAGCGCGGTCATCGCGGGCTTTAAGGTCGTCCCGGTGGCGTGCGATGAGTTGGGCAATGTGGACATTGTAGACCTTCAAGCCAAGGCCGACGAGCACAGGGCCAATCTTGGCGCGCTGATGGTGACCTATCCGAGCACGCACGGCGTGTTTGAAGAAGGCATCAAGCAAATCTGCAAGATCGTCCACGCCGCGGGAGGACAGGTGTATATGGACGGCGCAAACATGAATGCGCAGGTCGGGTTGTGTCGTCCGGGCGATATCGGTGCCGACGTTTGCCATCTCAACCTCCACAAAACATTCTGCATCCCCCACGGCGGCGGGGGGCCAGGTATGGGGCCGATTTGTGTGGCGAAACATCTCGCGGCGTTCCTGCCGGCGATTTCGGATTCACAGTCAAAACCTGCCTGCGCCGATTCGCACGCGGTCGGCCCCGTCAGCGCTGCGCCCTACGGCAGCCCGAGTATTTTGCCAATTTCGTGGGTTTACATCGCGCTCATGGGAGGAGCCGGGCTGACGCGCGCAACGCAAGTGGCGATTCTCAACGCAAACTACATGGCCAACCGGCTCAAGAACCACTACCCGCTGGTTTATTCGGGCAAGAACGGCCGGGTGGCACACGAGTTCATTCTCGACTGCCGCACATTCCAGCAAACCGCCGGCGTGACTGTCGAAGATATCGCCAAGCGACTGATGGATTACGGCTTCCACGCGCCGACGATGAGCTGGCCGGTGAGTGGCACTCTGATGATCGAGCCAACCGAGTCTGAATCGCAGGATGAACTCGATCGGTTGTGCGAGGCGCTGATCAGCATCCGGCAGGAAATCCGCGAAATTGAGCAAGGGACGCTCGATCGCGCCGACAACCCGCTGAAACACGCCCCCCACACCGCCGCGGTGGCAACTTCTGACGGCTGGGCGCATAAATATTCCCGCGAGCGGGCCGTATACCCCGCCAAGTGGCTGCACGATCACAAGTTCTGGCCACACGTCGGTCGGGTGGACAACCCGTTCGGCGATCGCAACCTGATGTGCACCTGCCCGCCGATGACGACACACCAGACTTGATGCGTGGCGTGGCGTGGGGTTTTAAGCCCGTAATGTCCTGAGTTCCGGAAAGGTTGATGGACGATTCGCTTAACTTTTGAACCACTGCATGATGGTCGAGCCGTGCGTTCTACAATATGTGGTTCGGTTGGTATCGGCGATCGCAATTCGCGAGGATACGCATCTATATGGCCCACGAACTGAGCATCGATCTTCGCGATGTACGAAAAACCTACGGCGGAAAGGTGACTGCCCTGCGGGGAATCGCCATGCAGGTTGGCCGGGGTGAGGTGTTTGGGTTGCTTGGTCCCAATGGTGCGGGAAAGAGCACGCTGGTCAAGATCATTATGACCGTCATTCGCCCCTCGCACGCCGCCGGCACTGTGCTGGGCAAACCGGTGGGAGATAAACCGACGCTTGCGCGCGTGGGCTATCTCCCGGAGCACCACCGATTTCCACGCTACCTTTCCGGCAGGCAGGCGCTCGACTTCTTCGGAGCTCTGTCAAAGGTTCCTCGAATCCGACGCCGTCTGAAGGCAGATGAATTGATCGAAGTCGTAGGTATGAAGGATGCCGCGCACCGCAAGGTGGGCACCTACAGCAAGGGCATGATGCAGCGCATCGGCCTGGCCGCGGCGATGATGAATGACCCGGAGTTGATTCTGCTCGACGAGCCGACCGATGGAGTAGACCCGGTTGGCCGTCGTGATATTCGGGATGTTTTGCTGCGCCTAAAGGCGCGCGGAACCACCGTGTTTCTTAACAGCCACCTGCTCAGCGAACTGGAAATGGTTTGCGACCGCGTGGCGATTCTCCTCGGCGGGGCGGTTGCCAGACAGGGCACGCTCAATGAGCTTGCCCTTGGCCGCGGATTTTATGAGTTACAGGTTGCCGCATCACCCCCGTCCGGCACTTTGACTGAAGGGGAGAGCGCGAATGCGGTATACATGGAATCTCGCCTTAAACAGATGTTCCCCCACGCCACCGTCGCTGGCGACATCATCCGTGTCGGCACAATCGATCCGCTGGCGATTCAGCCAGTGGTCGACCGGCTACGCTCCGACGGCATCGCCATTAAGCGCATGCAGTTGATCAAACCAACGCTGGAAGAACTGTTTATGGAAGCGGTGCAAGAGCAAGCGACGAACGGCGTTCAGAAGTAAACCACCATGACCACACAAGCGATCGACTATCAATCCCCCGCAGCGAACGGCACCCGGATCACGCAATCATGGGCGCTGGTCGTTGATTCATATCGCGAACTGAACTCTAAGAAGCTTTTCTGGATCACGCTCATCCTGTCGCTGCTCGTAGTCATTGCCTTTGCGTTTGTCACAATCAACGATCGCGGAATCTCGATCTTTGGTGCCGACTTTGAGAACTACGCGTGGAGCACCAACGTCATCCCCGCCGCCACGTTCTACAAGGTGATTTTCACCAGCATAGCGATTCCCTGGTGGCTCGGCGTGATCGCGACCGTCCTTGCACTGATCAGCGTCTGCAGCGTGTTTCCGGATTTCATTACCGGGGGCTCGATCGATCTATACCTCTCAAAGCCGCTCTCGCGGCTGCGACTATTCGCGACGAAGTATCTCGTGAGCCTCATGTTTGTCGCGCTACAGGTCTTCGTCTTCGCAGCGGCTAGTTTTCTGCTCATCGGGCTTAAGAGCGGCGCGTGGGAACTGGGCATCTTCCTCGCCGTTCCGCTGGTTACGCTTTTCTTCTCCTATCTTTACTGCGTCTGCGTGCTGACCGGCATCATCACCCGCAGCGCGCTGGCGAGTTTGCTGGTGACCATGCTCTTTTGGCTGTTTCTGTTCGCACTGAATACTACCGATGCCGTGCTCATGACGTTTAAGTCCGCGGCCGATGTGCGACTGGAAGAACATCGGGGGCTAATCGAACGAAATCAGAAGATCATCGATACCAACCAGAAACTATCCCCCGGCAACCCTACCGCCAACGCGGGCTGGCAATTGCAGTTGGACGGTGCAAGGGAAACGCTCCCCCGATTTGAGAAAGATGCCGCGCAGCTGCAATGGTGGTATTCGCTCTTTCGGTACATCAAGACGCCGCTTCCAAAGACAGGAGAGACCGTTGACCTCATGACACGTTGGCTGGTTGAGCCGGAGCCACTCATGCGTATGCATGAAGAATCGCAGAAGCAGCAGGATCAGCGGCGGGAGGCTCGCCGCAACCGAAACACTGCCGACGGTGCCCCTCCCCCGACGCAGCGAAATCGGAGCGACCGGCTCGATCCAGAAGATCCGGACGTGATGCGCCGCGTACAGCAGGAGAGCGAGGGCCGAACGGCAGTCAAGCTCATTGGCACTTCGCTCGGTTTCGAGCTTGCGGTGCTCGGGTTGGCAGCGTTTATCTTCTGTCGCCGGGATTTTTAGCAGCAAGCCGATTTCGGGTCGTACGGAGGCATCGATCTGCGCTAATCCCGTTCTCATTGTCGCGCCGCCGTGCTATTCTGATTCAGATCGTGATGAATTTGCGCAATCAGATCATCCGGCCCGAGCTTGTATGGACGGGTTCGCGATTCGAGCGAGATCTTTCGATCTTCGTGAATGCCGACGGACAGATTGGCCAAGTCTCCGCGGCGAGATCGCAAGCGACCGCCGACGCGGTAGATATGCGCCGGCGGGCGTTGTTGCCGGGCTTTGTCAATGCCCACAGCCATGCGTTTCAGATCGGGCTTCGCGCGCAGCAGCAGCGGTTTGATTCAGGCACCGGAAATTTCTGGAGTTGGCGAGAGACGATGTACCGCCTGGTCGACTCGCTTGATGCCGATCGGATTTTTGACCTGTCGCGACAGGCTTTTCGCGAGATGCTCCGCGCGGGAATCACGAGCGTGGGGGAGTTTCATTATCTTCACCACCCGGAACCGCACACCACCGTTGCCGAGTCGGCCCGCTGGGCCTTCGATACGGCAATCATCGCCGCGGCGCGGGAGGCTGGCATTCGGCTCGTCTTTATCCAGACATATTACGCCACCGGCAACGTGGGCCATCCGCTGGAGGGCGCGCAGCGGCGGTTTGGGCCGATCTCGCGAGATGCCTTTGTACAGCAGTTAGAGCAGCTTGCAGGCACGCTCGACGGCAAGTCGCAGTCGCTTGCGCTGGCGTGTCACAGTGTCCGCGCTGTTTCAATTGAGGATCTACAATTCTTCCGCGATATGGCCCACAGCAACCATTGGCCGTTTCACATTCATGTCGAGGAAGTGCGTAAAGAAATCGATGATTGTCGCAATGCCCTTGGCAAAGGCCCGATGCGGGTGCTGCTCGACGAACTGCGCATTGACGAACGCGTCACCGCGATCCACTGCACGCACGCTACGCAGGACGACCTAACTGAGTGGATCGCCCGGGGTGCGTCGATCTGCCTTTGCCCGATCACCGAAGGCAATCTGTCGGATGGGTTTGGCGACGTACCGCACATGGTCGCGCGCGGCGCGAATTTGTGTTTCGGAACCGATTGCAACATCCGCCTGGCGGTTCCTGAAGAAATGCGCATGCTCGAATTCGGCCAGCGGCTACGCAACGAGCAACGCGGAATCGTGGTCGATACTAGTGGCGAATGTGGCCCGTCGCTGCTCAGACTCGCAACGGTCAATGGGGCGCATTCGCTAGGTCTGGCCTGCGGGGCGATTGAGGCTGGGCGCTGCGCCGACTTTTTAGCGATCAATCTCGATCACCTACACCTGCGCGACACCTCCGACGACGCGTTATGCGACGCGTTCATCTTTGGTTGTGGCAGCGAAGTAATTGATGGCGTTTGGGTGGGCGGGGAATACATCTCCGGTGGCAGTTGAGGTCTGCGAGATCGCAAGTCAGCGATCAACTCGGATTTCCGGAGTCGGCGTTCGGATCTCTATTGTTGCCCTTGCCAAATGCCCCTTCAGTCCCCGCAAGTAGCCGACGAATGTTGCTACGGTGCCGGAAGGCGATCATTATCGCCACAAAACAAGCAAACACGAGCAGCGGCCATTGCGCGCCGAACACCGGCCAGCTTCTCGCAACGCCGATCGCCACATACGCAACCGGAAATACCCCGGCTGCGACGATGCTGGCGATGCTGACGATCCGGGTGCGCCAGAAGATGATAGCCCAAACCCCCCCCGCCGCCGCCCCCGCCAGTGTGTAAAACGGCCACACGCCCAGCGCCGCGCCGAGGCTCGTCGCCACACCCTTGCCACCCTTAAAACCGAGAAAGACGCTGAACATATGCCCGGCAATCGCTGCAAACGCCACCGCCAGCCACATCCAGCAGTTTGCCGCGCCTGCAGCAGTTCTTCCGATGAAGTAGCTCGCTGCAAGGGTAGGAAGCAGCCCCTTGAGCATGTCGAGCGTGAAGACGAGCGCAAAGTACTTTCCGCCCAGCAGCCGCCCCACGTTCGTCGCGCCGATGTTCCCGCTCCCCGCATTGCGTGGATCCACACCCTTGGTCAAGCCTACGATCAACCCAAACGGCACCGATCCCGCAACATATGCTGCGGGCGCAAGGACGGCGAGCCACTCGAGAGACGACATCGCACGCTTGTTTACACGAACAGTGTCAGAATGACGAATACGCCGGTGGCAGATGACGACATAAGGAGGTGCCTTGTCCGGCCTCATGGTATCCACGCTTCCAAGCGCACTGTCCGCGTCATACATTGCCTGCATGGACGCTTCGATCACGCCCACGCCCATCCGTAAGCCGTTTGACATCACGGTCACCCCTCCGGGCAGCAAGAGCCTGACCAACCGTGCGCTCGTGCTGGGCGCGCTGGCACGCGGCGAGTCGATGATTCGAAATGTGCTGGTGGCCGAGGACACCCATGTCATGCTCGAATCGCTCCAACGGCTCGGGTTCGGCCTCTCTATGTCCGACAACAATCGCACCGTGCATCTCACCGGCGGGGCTGGTGTGGTGCCGGCGACGGAAGCCGAGCTGTTTTGCGGCAACTCCGGCACGACCATCCGTTTTCTGACGGCGCTCTGTTCGCTCGGCAATGGTCGCTACCTTCTCGACGGGATCGAGCGCATGCGTCAAAGGCCGATTCGCGAGTTGGTCGATCTACTGAAGAACCTCGGCGCACGAATCAGCTATGTTCAATCCGACGGCACCCCGCCATTGCGCCTCGAAGCGCGAGGGCTGGCCGGTGGGCTTGCGCGATTCGGGGCGGCGCAGTCCAGTCAATTTCTCTCCGCGGCGCTGCAGGTGGCTTCATTAGCGCGAAACGAGGTAGAGATCGAGCTTGCGCCGGGTCAGACAAGCTGGCCCTATGTCGCGATGACGATGCAGCTCATGGACGAGTTTGGCGTGACTTGTGAACTGACACGCGATCCGAAAACCGGCGCGCCACGGCAGATAAACGTGCCCAAGTCGCCGCTGATTGCCGCCGACTACACCGTCGAGCCAGACGCCTCCGCCGCCAGCTATTTTCTCGCCGCGGCGGCCATTAACGAAGGTAGCCGGGTGAGAATCGCCGGCCTGGGCAAGCGCTCGCTGCAAGGCGATATCGGATTTGCCGACTTATTGAGGAAAATGGGTGTTTTCGTGAAGGTGACCGACGACGCCATGACGGCAGAAGGCACCGGCGAACTTGAATCGATCACCGCGGACTTATCTGGCATGCCCGACATGGCGCAAACGCTGGCGGTCGTCTGCCTCTTTGCCGAAGGCGAGTCGCGTCTCACCGGCCTTCACACGCTCCGGCACAAGGAAACCGACCGTCTGGCCGCCTTGAAGGTGGAACTGGAAAAGATGGGGGCAAAGGCCAGCATCGACGGCGATTCTCTCACGATTGAGCCCCCAGAAGTCGTCCGCGGTGCGAATATTGAGACATACAACGATCACCGAATGGCCATGAGCTTTGCCGTCGCATCCACTCGGGCCAACGGAGTGACGATTCTCAATCCTGCCTGTGTCGGCAAGACCTATCCGGACTTTTTTGACGACTTCGCACGGTTCGCATAAATTTCCGCCGCTATTCGCAAGCATTGTAGGTTGCGGCAGGAGGAGCGTTATGCCGGTTCGCGTCACCGTTTGGAATGAGTTTGTTCACGAAAAGAAGAATCCCGCCGTCGCGGAGATATACCCAGAGGGTATTCATGAAACGATCGCCCAGGCACTGAACCGCGCCGGTAACATTGCCGCGCGCTGCGCCTGGCTCGATCAGCCCGAACATGGCCTGACCGATGAAGTGTTAGCTGATACTGATGTGCTCATCTGGTGGGGGCATACCGCACATCATCGCGTGGAAGATCGCATCGTCGAACGCGTGCATGGCCGCGTGCTCGCTGGCATGGGGATCATCGTTCTGCACAGCGGGCATCACGCCAAGATTTTCAAGAAACTGATGGGGACAAGTTGCAACCTGAAGTGGCGCGAAGCCGACGACCGGGAGATCTTGTGGATTACCAAGCCGAATCATCCCATCCTGGCCGGGATTGATGATCACTTTGTCCTCCCGTCCGAAGAAATGTACGGCGAATACTTCGACGTGCCCGAACCGTTGGAAACGATCCTCATCAGCAACTTCACCGGCGGTGAGGTTTTTCGAAGCGGGCTTACCTATACCCGCGGGGCTGGCAGGATATTCTATTTCCGTCCCGGCCACGAGACCTATCCAACCTTCCACGACGCCAACGTGCAGCGCATCATCCAGAATGCCTGTCATTGGGCCGCACCGGTCGCTGGCGGCACTGTTCCAGTCGGCTGCCCAAATCCAAAAAAGGGCTGGGTTTGATCCGCAGTCATAGAATCGACCTGCCCGCCCTGTGAGCAATGTCCGCAACCTCACGGCTACAAGGCGAAATGGCATTCAGGCGGACAATCGGCAGAATATAGGGCCGCCGTGAGTCAGCCCCGGCGATGTATGACAACGCATACCCTTGCCATTTCACCACAACCCGCCGCAGAACCGACCTCTTTACCTTCGCTCAGCCTCGTTGTGCCCGTCTGGAATGACCCTGAAGGATTGCGCCATTTGCTCACGCAGGTGACGGACAATCCCCATTTGCATGAAGTCATCATTGCAGATGCCTCACCGGATGACCGCTGCGCCTCAGTGGCGCGCGAGTTTGCGGCAATTCACGTTCGTTCCCCAAGACCCAACCGGGGTGCTCAGATGAATGCCGGGGCAGCGGTGGCAACAGGTGAACTTCTGCTGTTTCACCATGTTGATGTTCCGATCACCCCGGGACACTGCAGGGCAGCACGCGTTTCTGGCGCGCGTAGCCAATTCAGTGCCGCAGCGTTCTATCGAGAGTTTGATTCGGCCCACGCACGCCGGCGATGGCTGGAGAAGTTCGTCCGACTCTACAACCGCTGCGGGGGCGCACTTTACGGCGACCAATCGCTCTGCATTCGTCGCGATGCCTTCTACAAGCATGGAGGGTTTCGCGATATGGCACTGATGGAAGACGTTGAGTTCACCCGCAGGCTCCGCCGAAACGGGGGCATCGAACTGCTCGACCCACCGGTCCAGCCAAGCGCCCGTCGGCATCGCAACCGGGGCAGCCTGCGAACATCGCTGTTTAACCTCTGGATCATGGCTGCGTTTCGAGTCGGTGTCTCGCCCGACACGCTGCATCGGTGGTACTACGGCAAGAAGTATCGCGACCTCTAGGGGGATGGTGCCGGCAAACCTCGACCCAACCTGGCTGATCATCGCCGCTGCGGCGACCTTGATCGGCGTCACCAAGAGCGGTTTTGGCAGCGGGCTGGGATTGCTCGTGGTCCCGGTCATCGCAATGGCGATGGGCAACCTGCCCGGCTACGGTCCCGAGGCCGGCCTTGGGCTGATGCTGCCACTCCTGATTATCGGGGATATCATCGCGGTCGCGCAGAATCGCAAGGAGTTTGACCGACAGGCCATTCACTACCTGCTACCGGGAACTGTCGTCGGCGTGGTGATCGGCGCGGCGGTTCTCTACTGGTTTCATCAGAAGCCGCCGCAGGTCTTGGCGGCGCTAATCAAGATTGAGGTGGGGTTGGAATGCCTCCTGCTCACCGGATTACACTACTGGCGGCGCTGGCGCGGCGCGCGACAGTCATTGATGAAAGAACCGCTGCGCGGCGGCTTAACCGGTGCAGCGGCCGCGGTCTCTTCCACGCTCGCACACGCAGCGGGGCCAATCATCGCAATGTATCTCATTCCGCTCCGAATGGGCCGGCGCGCCTTCGTCGGCACGAGCGCGCTCTACTTTTTCATCCTGAATACCGCCAAACTGCCCGCCTACCTCGCCGCGGGGATGTTTGATTCCGTGCAGCTCAATCTCATCACCATACTCACTCCGCTTGTGCTGATCGGCGCCGCAATCGGCGCACTAATGGTAAAGCGCCTGAGTGACAGAATCTTCACGCAAGTCGTTTATGGAGCGACAGTTATCACTGGCGCATGGGTGCTCATGGACGGATTCCGGGCACTCTGAGCGGCGGCGCAGGCGTTTCTCGCCGGCGATATCTGACTCCCAGACCTGAAAAATTCGCGGAGTGCGGCGGTCTTTTTATGGCCACTTTGTCTACGATTGTTACAATCCGCACAACCGACATTCGCAGCGCGCTCCGCACTCGGGTTGTACTGTCATGTCGTAATGAACACGTCTCTGCCTCGGCGCTGCCCAGTTGTCGTCACATCGTTCGTTTCGGGAAGGACTACATCATGTGGCCGGAGTTCTCTGAATCGTTGGAAAATCGCGTGCTGCTATTCGGCGGCCCGCCGGACCTTTCGCCGCTGTCTATACCAAACCTGACCTTCGACAATGGCGTCTTCACTGCCACTAATCCGACCATCAGCGTGAACGGCACGCCCACCGTTTCACTTCAGGGCACCGTTACCGTCGCCAACAATCAAATTACGGCGCAAGGCCAGGTGAGTGCGGCATTCGGCGGAAACCAATTGCTCTTTGGCGGGAGTTTTGTCATTCCTGTCGGCACCGCCATCACATCGTCGCTCGCCGACACGCTTGGCAATGTAGCGAACCGACTCCCCCTCGGCGGGACATCACTCACGTTTACCAATCTCACCCTCGGCGCAGGGGCGGTGACGTTTGATGCCACCGCCAAGCTGCCACAGGCGCTGGGTGCATTCGAGTTGAGTGCGACAGGCGTCCAGGTTGGTGCATCGGGTATCACCGCGGCGACATTGGGCATCGCCGATCCCAGCATTTACCAACTCGACCTCGGCGGGTTCAAGCTCAATGCGCAGAACCTCGCCGCAAGCTATGATGTCGCCAGCAGCAAAGTTCGATTTAACGGCCTGTTTAATGCACCACAGTTGAACACCACGGTTGACCTGTCCGGCAACAGGTTTCTGGCTGTCGGGGCCGGTCCAACGATCGAGTTTAACGGCGGGGTGAGCATCGCAGGACCTGTGACCATCGGCGGGCCGTGGAAACTCAACACCCTTGATCTAGACATCGCTTTTCAGAACAACGCGTTCACCACAACCGGCACTGGTATCGTCGACACCGGCGGCGGCAATCTGACCATCACTTCCAGCTTCGCCAACAATGTCTTTGCGTTCACCACGCAGGGGCAAGCCATGTTCCAACTGCTCGGCATGGATTTAACCATCTCTGCCTTCACCTTCACGTCCGACCAATCCGGCGGGGGGACGTTTGATCCCAAGATCACGGTGCAAGGATCGCTCAAGCTGCCCGAACAATTCGGCAACTTTACGATCGCCATCGAACAGCAAAACCAGCTCACTGTCGATTCCACCGGCGTCCAAGTCACCGGCGGCACCGCCAGCTTCCCCGGCGCGCAGACTTTCTCCGTGATTGGACTGCTCGAAGTGAAGAGTGTGAATGCAACCCTCAGTTTTGATTTTCAGAACAGCGAAGTAAAGTTACAGGGTTCGTTCACAATCCCTTCTCTGAATAGTCTGACGATCAACCTAACCGGCAACAATTTTGCTGCGCTTCGTTTTGCCAACAACTCGCTCGATTTCGCTTTTGTTGGCAGTTTCACCAATCTGAACATCCCCATCTTTCAGCAGTGGCAGTTGCAGAATGGCACGGTGACTGTCAACAAGCCTTTCGGCACGTCGCCGGGCGATATCAATGGGATGTTCAGCATTCGTACGCCGAACAACACGACGATAGGCCTTGGCCTGGCTTTCGTCGCCGGCCGCGTGAGTGAGATTACAGTCACCAACAACAATCCCAATCCTGATTTCACTTTCTTCGGTCTCAGCGCGAACGTCACCAGCGTGAAGTTCATCCCTGACATCAATCCTGGAAACGATGATTTCTTCGAACCCCAACTCGAACTCCAAGGCTCGGCCAGCCTGCCAACCAGCTTCGGCACCACCTCCGGCGGCGGGCGGGTGACTTTTTCGATCGCGGCGCCAGAGAAGTTCATTCTCAATGAGAATGCGATCACACTCACCGGCGGGTCGATCAGTATCCCGGCCGTCAATTTCAACCTCCTTGGGCTGGTAAAGGTGTCTGTGCAAAGCCTGAATGTGCAATTCATCAGCACACCCACCGAATCGCTTCGCATCAGCGGCGTTTTGAAGATTCCACAGCTGTTTAATCTCACGCTCGATTTCGACCCCGCAAGAAACCGTTTCATCGAAATCAACTCTGCCGGTACCGTTCGCGTGAATGGGTCGGTGAGTGTGAACAATGTGGCAATCGTCCCCAACGTGTGGGTCATCAAGAGTGCTTCATTTACGTTCAACAATACCGGTCCTCAGACGATGTTTCAGGTGGATGCTTCGCTGCAGATTCCATCGGGCATCATCATCGGCGGGGCAATCAAATTTGTTAACGGCGACCTCGATGGCATCTCGCTGTTCGCCGACAATCTGCGAGTTCCGCTTGGCGCGACAGGCGTCTTCCTTACGCGGATTGACGGCGGGCTGCAGAATCTCGCCAACCCAACTGGTAACCCACCCTTGCGATTCAGCGGCGGGCTGGGCTTGAGCTTTGGGCCGCGCATCACCATCCCGCTGCCAGGCATCCTCGGCGGGCCATTAACCGGTGCAATCATTGATCTGACGGTTCAGGGCACGATCGATAAGAATCGCATGACCGTCAACGGCGATGTCGCGCTCATCGGCAACAGTCGCCCCCCGCCGCCGAGCGGGCTGGCGACGGGTAGTTCGATGCTCACGCTCGACTGGAACCGCGGTATCTTTGAGGGGGACGTCACCGTCAATGTGCTTGGTGGTTTCTTCAACGCTAGTGTGCACGCGGTCGTCTCTTCAGAGGGCTTCTTTACCTTCCAGGGGGAAGGCAGTGTACGGATTCCCAATGGCATCCCCATTGTCGGTGGAATCTCACCCGGCGGCGGCAAGGGCGCGCTCTACTTCTCCGATGATGGCAATTATTCAAACGACTTCATCGCCGCGTGGGGAAGCATTACCGTTCCCAACCCCGACGCCTACGGTTGGTGGTCAGACGGTCAGCCGTATGTTTACACCAAGGGCCTGAAGATTTTCTTCGACGGCAATTACGAGATTATCAATAGCGAAGTCACCCTCCCACCGATCAACTTCAATCTTGAACGGGCCGAGTTTGAAATCGCTGCAGGAACCAGTCGCTACCTCGTCACCGCCGACTGGGCCAACCCGGGCCTCAACCCGAACCAAATCCGAGTGCAGTTCCAGGACCCCAATACGGGCGTGCTAACCGACGTCACCCAGCCGGGTAACGGCATCGTCGATAACTTTACCGTGCAAACGCTTCAGCCGGGCAACCGCGCGTTTCTCCTCGGAGGCGTGCGGCGCACCGGGCGATACATCTTCACACTCGTCCCGCCGGTGGGAAACAGCTTCCAAAACACGAGATGGTCGGGTGGAACACCGAACGAGAAACCCGTCATCACCCCCACAACCGGCGTGGTTGCCGCCAATGGTTCAGATGTAACCATCAGTTACAGCGCCTTCGATCCAGACGACATCGCCAAGATCCGCTGGTATGCCGACGTCAACAACGGCACGTTCACCGGCGTACCGATCCGAGTCTATTTCAATGGACAGCCCACCCTGCTCCACGATGAACAAGACCGTGCCGACAGCGTCGAGTGGCGCAGCGCCGAACCGATCAGCGGATCGGGCATTACAATGCAAAGCGGGACCTATTTCATCTACGGCGAGATCGACGATAACGTGAACGCGGTCGTCCGCAGGTATCTTCCCAACCCCGTCACGGTCGATACCAACAGCAACCCCCACCCGATCTCGGTGCGCGTTTCCTCTACCCGATGGGATGACCGGTTTAACAATCACCTCATTTCGCGCGGGTTGGGCGATCAGTTCGGGTTTGCTTACTACAATGTAACGGGAATCATCCCGCGCGGTGCGCTCGATCCGCAGACGCTGCCCTGGTCAAATATTGATCGAATCACGGTTCGCATCAATAAGCCCGTTGTTGCCGCTGAGGACGCCGCTGAGCTTTTTGGCATTAGCACTGCCGAGTATCCCGTCACCGTGCAGCAGGACGGGGATGAGGTCAACATCGTCATCGAGATCCCACCCACGGCGTCCGCCGAGCGATTGCTGCTGCGGCTCGACGAATCGATCGCAGGCAAATACGACGATTCGCCATTCGATGGCAACAATGACCGGATTACCGGCGACCCAGCGCTGCTGGGTTACAACGCGCTGCACGGCGATGTAAATCGCGATGGCACGGTCAACCTCACCGACTTTACTATGTTCGCCGCGGGATTCTTCGGTACGGCGGCGTCTTCGAGCAGCAGCGGCTACTCGCCGTTCGCCGATTTCGACGGAAGTGGCGCGATCAACCTGTTCGATTTCACGGTCATCGCGAGCAATTTCGGCCGATCACTTCCCGCCGGCCGGCCGAGCATCGCCGCGCGACCACTGACGAACGTCCTGGCACCGTCGGAGTCGGTCTCGTTACAACTACCAGCAAGGCAAACTGCGTTCTCCGATACATTTATCGATGTTTCTGACCGGCTGAGCTTCAGCGAGCGAGAATCGCTCAATTCGCAAGCAAAGGAGGTGCTGTTGTGAAGCTAAACCAATTTCTTTCCACAGCCGCCTTTCTTATGACCGCCTTCGCCGCTAACTCGGCGAATGCTGCCGTCGTCATTTCGTTCGAAGATCTGACCGTGCAGAATGTACCGTTGGGTTCGCCGGGGGTTCTGGCATATGTCGAGATCGCAGTCCAAAACGATGATCCCGACATAGGGCTTTCCGGATTTCAGATTCAGGCCAAACTCCCCGATGGCCAGACCGACGTCGTTTTCGGTTCGGTGAGTAACACCGAAATGCATGCTCCCCTGCTCCCAGCGACTCCATTCTTGCTGCACACTGAAAGCACGCGCATCATCGCGGCCAAGCTCGCACTAGACCCCGTGCAATTGCTGGACGACGGCGGGCTGGTTCGGTTTGAACTGGGAATCAACCCCGGATTCGTCGGATCGGTACCCTTGACGCTGGTAGCCCTGACAACCGATCCCGATTTCGGCACGGCATTGACCGACGGCGAGTTTCTGCCAGTCGAAATCCAGCTTGCCAGCGGAACCATTCATGTGGTGATTCCAGAACCGTTCGGTGTCGGAGTAATCGCGCCGCTGATGCTGCTCAGGCACCGACGCCGGTGAGCGTCCAAATTGCTGTCAGTCAGGACTTCATCGCCGCAGAGTAAAGCTCGGCGACGTAGCTCCAATTGACAACATTCCACCACGCCTTCACATAATCCGCCCGGCGGTTCTGATACTTCAAATAATAGGCGTGCTCCCAGACATCGATGCCCAGCAACGGCGTCTGGCCGACCTGCAAAGGCGATTCTTGATTTGCGGTACTGACGATCTCCGGCTTGTTGCCACTATTGATGACAAGCCACGCCCACCCGCTGCCAAACCGCTTCATTGCGGCCTCAGAAAATTCGGCCTGGAATCTCTCGAAAGAGCCAAACGCGCCGTCAACTGCGGCCGCCACTTCGCCGCTGGGTGCCCCGCCGGAATTGGGAGCCATCATGTTCCAGAACATGGTGTGATTGACATGCCCCCCGCCGTTGTTGATCACCGCCTGGCGCACACCTGCGGGCACATCGTCGAGGTGCTTCAACAGCTCGGCTGGTTCTCTCTTCAGCAAATCCGGACTTCCCGACAGCGCAGCATTCAAGTTCTTCACGTACGCAGCGTGGTGCTTCTCGTGATGAATCTGCATTGTTTCAGCATCAATGTGGGGCATGAGTGCGTCGTATGCGTAGGGCAGCTTTGGGAGGGTGAAACCTGGCACACCCTCATCGCCTGCCCGAGCACTGCTGCCCAGCCCCCCCGCGGCGATCAGTGCCGCTGCACCAGCGACGCTTCTAGCCAACACTTCACGGCGGTTAATCAGCATGGTGGTCCTCCAGTGGCTGCCTCAATGATAGCCCCCAGTGACCACGTCGGACAACCACAAAAAGTGCATGATGCAGTTTAGCCTGGCATCGGAGCAAGATGAGGCCGGCGACGGAGAAGAACCGCGGGTGCGATGATAAGAATTGCACTCATCGGCTCCGGCACCACAATCGCCCCTTCAACCACAAATGGAAAGCCCAGCCCCTGTGTGGTTAGCCCGCCGATGAGTGTCACCCAATCACCCGCGGGGCTTAGCTTTCTCTGAGCGTTGCCACTTGCAGTCACGGGATTGGCGCCGCCGGAGGCCATCACCATCGGTGAAAATGCGTTCCCGCCAGTCAGCGAATAATCAATCCAATATTCCCCCGCGGGAAGAATCGTCGATGGAAAGTCGACCGCGAGATCAAAAACGGGACGACTGGTGTCAAGAAAGTTGGCCGGACCGTTGCCAACGCGAAAGGTGCCGGAGAACGCATTCACGGCCACCGCAGTGCTGGTTGCGACAAGGTCCGACCCGGACGCCTCGGGGGCTCCTCGCCAGAGGCTGACGTTCAAACCGGTCAGCGGGCTTCCCACGGGTGGTGCGGTGTAGGTACCGGCGACATATGCATTGACGGTCACGCGGTTGACCTGCCAGCCGGCGGGATCGGCAATCGTGAAATCGTCGGCAAGGCGCGCAGGGGCAGCCGCGAGAAATCCGAGCGTGTTGAAGTCCTCCGATGCCTGACTCACGTCAAACCCACCCGCGCCGGCGGAAGGATTGGTGACAATGCTCCCATTAGAAAACAGCACCGCAGCGGCAACACGGTTAGCCCCGGGCACCAAAGCCATAAACATCGTCAGAATCAGTAGTTGCCGCATCATCACCTCACGCAGAAACAGAGCAGAACCCCTCGGCTGCACTCTACCGCCCGAAGCGGCGCGCTCACAAGCTTTTTCTGCCGGATTTCCCTTAGCTTGACTCTTCGAACGAGACGCACCGGGATTGGTGAGGCGAGAAATCTGGTAGTTGGGTGCTTTTTTGCTGGACGAAATGGCGGGCTCGGGGGTTTAATACTGCCATGTCGTCCCCCAACGACCATGGTCACGACGACCCATTCGCCCCGCCGAAAGAACCGATTGCGTGCTTCTGCCTGCATTGCGGCGAGGAGTTTGATAGTTGGCAGATGGTCTTTCGCCCTCACTCTCCCGACGAACGGTGCGAGTCTTCAGGCGACTGGTGTTGCCCCACGCCCGGCTGCAACGGCGTGGGCTTCGGTTTCGACATCTTCCCGACAGACGACGACTGGCGCACCGATGAAAATGACGAGGACGACTTGGACTGCCTTGACGATCCCGAAGACGCCTGCGGCGCCGACTTTGAGTTCGACGGCGCGGTGGACGGCGCAATCATTGACCAATTCTGGCGGGACGACCCCACCTCACTTCGGCCCGATTGCGCGCCAGATGAGCTAACAATCGATTCCGAGGGATTGGATGAGCACCCGCTACGAAAGCTTCTTCCCCCTGAAGAATTGCCCGCCGACCTCGTGCTGCGCGAGGAAGATATGCCGTTTTGACCGACGCATGTTCACGCTACCTGCGCAAGCTTCGAGGCCGGCTCTCACATCCCCTGATCTGACTGTGACGCGATCATTCGCTCCAGCGATTCCCAACCCGCCCATTGCTGCGGGGTGAGCGTTATCGGCCGTCCTCGAGCGATTGAATGTCGAATTGCCCTCAGCCGCCGGCGGGTTTCGCGCGGCAGCTGAACACCGTCGTTCACGACCAGTCCAGTTATCATCTGACGTTCGTACCGACGGCGGATCTGTAACTTGCGATCTTGGTGCAACTCGTAGCCATAGTCCCTGAGGACCTTCTTTGCGATGCTGAGAAGGCTGTGGGTGAGATATGGCACGTCGGTCGCCAATGAAAACGTAATGTCATCGGCGTAGCGAGTGTAGGCCGCTGCGATGGGTGTCAGGCCCTCTGGTGGTAACATCTCTCCTGACGCATCGAAGCGGGCAGCGCGAAAACCTCGAGCCGCACCCGCCAGCCTGGAGTCCAGTTGATAATTTACCACATTGCTCAACCGCGGGCTCGTCGCCGCGCCCTGCGGCAATCCTCCTTGATGAGTGCAGAGTCGCGTGAGCGCAGCAGATGCGACGGTGTCCCACCCAATCTGACGGAAATAAGCGTTCACGCGCTTCGCCGTTGTGCGGGGAAAGAAATCGCGGATATCGATCTTTAAGACCACTGCAGCCTTCTGATGGGGCAGCGCGTTCGTGACGATGGAGCGACCGACCTCAAACCCGTGCGCACAGTCGTGCGCGCGAAGCCGACCCAACACTCTGCCAAGGATGAGTCGCTGCACCGACTTGAGTTGTGTATCGGGAGAGCTGATGCGTCTGAACCCGCCAGACCGCTTGGGTATCTCAAACTCATGGTACGCAATGGGCATCGACCGCAACAGCTGCACACTCAACCCGACCCTGCGGGCGAGATCATCCATTCCGAAACGCGCAGGCGAGGCACGACCCTCCGGCGAGTCGGATTTACGGCCGAAAATCCAGTCGAATAGTCCCACAAGTCGCCCTCGGCAGGCGTTGCTCTAAGACGCCCGCTTGAAAAATCGCGGGCGCGGTTTCCCGCGCCCGCGAACATCCTGCTTACGATGCGATCGTAACAACCGTCTCTCAGGAAGCGCGATGCCTCCCGGCTGACGAAACATCAGCCTGGACCCTGCATTTGGGCCCCGCCAGGATGATGCCAAGAGAATGCCGTTCAAGGCCGCTGCAGTCAAATCACACAAGGGCCCGGATCGGCAGATTTCGGCGACCGCGGTTGACACCGCATGCCGAGTGACACAATCGGCGATCGCCCCTACAGAATCCTATAGCCGGCAGACGGCCGGGTGAAATTAAAACGCCCCGCGTTCTCACGCGGGGCGCTTTGGTCATTAAGAGAGGTACGACCAACTCAGTCGAGGTTCATGCTCATGAGGAACTGCCCATTGCTCGGCACTTTTTCGAGCCGACCCTTCAGCAATTCAACCGATTCGACCGGATTCATGTCGCTGAGCACCCTGCGCAGCCGGTAAACCAATTCAAGCTCTTTCTTATCAAGCAGCAACTCTTCGCGACGCGTGCCCGAGGAGTTGATGTCGATGGCCGGATAAGTGCGGCGGTCGACCAGCCGGCGATCGAGGTGGAGTTCGGCATTGCCGGTACCTTTGAACTCTTCAAAGATCACTTCGTCCATCTTGCTGCCGGTATCGACCAGTGCCGTAGCCAGAATCGTCAGGCTTCCACCTTCCTCGATGTTTCGTGCAGCACCGAAGAACCGCTTGGGCTTCTGCAGCGCATTGGCATCCACACCGCCGGTGAGAATCTTCCCGCTGTGCGGCACTTCAGTGTTATAGGCACGCGCCAGGCGCGTGATTGAGTCGAGAAGGACGATGACATCCTTTCCAAACTCCACAAACCGCTTGGCCTTTTCAATGACCATCTCGGCAACCTGAACGTGACGGCTTGCCGGTTCGTCAAAAGTGGAAGAGACCACTTCCGCCTTGGTGTTGCGGCGCATGTCGGTCACTTCTTCAGGGCGCTCGTCGATCAGAAGGATGATCAACACTGCTTCGGGGTTGTTGGTGCTGATGGCATTGGCAATCTTCTGCAGCAGAACGGTCTTGCCCGTGCGCGGCGGTGCGACGATCAGCATGCGTTGGCCGAACCCAACGGGCGTAACCAGATCGACAATCCGCATATTCAGGTCCTTCGGATCGCTCTCCAGCACAATGCGCCGATTGGGGTGCAGCGGGGTGAGGTCTTCAAAGTTGCTGACATCGGTGATCCGCTCGGGGTCTTCGCCGTTAATCGCCTCGACACGCAAAAGTGCGAAGTATCGCTCGCTCTCCTTCGGCGGGCGAATCTGACCCTGCACCACGTGCCCGTTGCGCAAACCGAATCTCCGGATCTGCGAAGGGCTGATGTAGATATCATCCGGGCAAGGAAGATAGTTGTATTCCGGACTGCGCAAGAAGCCGAAGCCGTCGGGGAGAATCTCCAGCACGCCCTCACCAAACATCAATCCATTCTGGCGGACGCGCGAGCGCAGGATGTTAAAGATCAAGTCCTGCTTCTTCATTCCGATGTAGTCGGAAATGCCTTCATTCTTGGCCATGTCATGCAACTGATGGGCATCCATCTGCTGCAGATCTTTGATAAAGAGCTTGCCGCCCTTCACCTGCTCATACTTGGCATTGGTTTCGGCGTCGAGTTGCGCGACATCTTCGCCGTGATTGCCAGCCGGCGCCGGAGTCGGTTCCGGTTTGGTTACGGTCGCGGTGCCTGAGGCATGCGACTCGCGCACCTCTTCTTCGGCCGGTTGGTTTTCACGTTTATCATTCTGCCGACGCGGACGAGGGGGGGAACTTTTGGCCATTGAAATCGGGCCTCCTAAGGTGGGGGTAAAAGCTTGTTAGCGATTGTCTACAAGTAACGAGTGTCTAAAGGCAACAACTGCCCGGGAAAAAGGTGTTGAGGAACTCAGTTCGACTGCGACGCCGGAAACTCCGTTCCAGGCATGGTCTGGGCTGATTCCCATCCGTTGATGCTAAAAGATTGCCTCTGATTGCCTTCCGTATAGCTAGGTTCTCGAACCCCGAGACTAAAACATTTAGATCGAGCCTCCGGCGCTCATCGCAGTTCGCATCCCGGCACCTCGCCTAAGAATCATCCGCTTCTTGGTCGCCCCAGCCGCATTACGACGGTTCCTTAAAGGTCCTTTCGGGGATTCCAGTCTAGGCGGTGGTATGCGATCCAGCGAGAATTCGGGAAAATACGTCTCGGGCTTGTTCGCGGACAACGTCGGCTGTACCGCCGTTGTTGACTATATAATGGGAGGTAAAACGCTTCTTGTCCAGAGGCATTTGAAAATTTTCTCGCCGGGCGAGCTCTTCCGGCGCCCAGCCCCGGCTTGCATGAACGCGCCGCTGTCGGTCTGCCAGCGGGGTATCAACGAATACGACCGCATCGCAGTCGCGGTTCAAACCAACCTCAAAAAGAAGCGGAATATCCCAGATATACGCCCTCACACCATGATTTTTCGCCGCCAAAGCCATTATCTGCGTTCGCTGGGCGTTCACAATGGGGTGAATATATCTCTCCAGCCGCTGCTTCTGGGCAGGGTCTGAAAAGATAAGTCTGGCGATTGCCCTGCGGTCGAGTGACCCGTCGGCGGCGAAGATGGCGTCGCCCCACCACTGCCGAAGCCTGGCCCGAACGTCATCGCGTTGATATGCGAGGTGCACCTGCTCATCAGACGAGATAACAAGCCCGCCGAGTTCACCAAACAAGCTGGCTACGAAAGTCTTTCCCGACCCAATGCCTCCCGCGATGCCGATGATGGGCTTGCCCGCAAACACGGTTTCTCAAAACTACTGCGCGGTGGTCGCTTGCGCTGTCGGGGGAACCAACTGCATCACCGCCATCGCCGCCGCCACTCGGACGGGTTCTTGTGAGTCTTTCAGGAGATCGGCCAGCGTAGACTGTGAATCGCTGCGACCAATCTCGCCAAATGCCAGAGCTGCCAGCGCGCGTTGTCGCGGGTCTTGTGACTTGGCACCCTTGACTGCCACTCCGTAACCCAAATCTTCGCCGATCATACCCAGCGCGCGGGCTGCAGCGAGATTTACCTCCTCATAGGGCGTGGTGAGCTTCCCGCGAAGATAGGGCCGGATCCGCTTATCCCGCGGGCCAGCCAATGCCAGGGCACCGATGATCTGATCATCTGGAAACTGGCTCACACATGCCGCCACACACGCCTTGAGCCCCTCTTCGTCTCCCAGCCTCCACATCGCCTCTGCAACCGACAGCCGCACTGTCGAGTCTGGGTCTTTCTGCAACGGCCAGAGGACGCGCGTCGCCGATTTTTCGCCGAGCAGGCCAAGTGCCATCACTGTATTGCGCCGGACAATGGGGTCGCTGTCGATCGAGAACGTCTCCAAGTCCCGGCTGAGCGATGTATCGCCCATCTTATGCAGCGCGTATCGCACCGCCACCTGCACGTTGGGGTCACGGTCGTTGGCGATTTCAAGCAGTTTGGGGCGAGCGGATTTCAGTTGCATCGTCCCTGCCGCCATTGCACCGGCGAAGCGCACCAACCCTGCCGGGTCGTCGAGGGCTTCCAAAATCAAGCCGGCCGCCTCGAGTCCCAGGCCGTTTTGTGCAGCTTCGACCGCCTGACAGCGCATCACCACGTCACTTGATTTAAAACTCGTCAGAATCTGTTGTCGAGCTAAATCGCGCAACGAAGTGTCAATCGCCACCGCGGCCGGCGGCGGATACGAGGGGGGCTTGGGGGCCGGGGGAAGGTCCTTCAGCGCCTTCTCGCGCGGGGGGCCGCTCGGCGGGGCTACGACGCACCCGGTTATTAGCAGCGCTATCCCGATTGTCGCCAGTTGTTTCACTATGTTCATGAATCAGGTTCCTTTCCTGCACCCGATGGCCTCGGCACGCGCATGAGCATACCGATGAGCAACCCGGCTTGCGATAGCAGAGCGAACACAATCACTGCAGCATTGTCCTGCCGCCAGTTTGGTAACACCTTGAGCATCACGCCGAGCAGGCACATGGCGAGTAGCGCCCGTGCCACCCAACGCGCAAATTCAACTGATCGGCCGAACGCGATCATTGGCCCGAGTATCAGCAACAACAGCGCGAGCGGCGAGAGTTGGAGCAGATTCTCATTTGCATATGAAGCGACGTGCCGGGTAGCGATCCACAAGAAGACGAGCAGCGATCCAGCCAACCCTGCCACAAGGCCCCAGCCGCCCCAGAGGACCGCAGCCGCCCAGCGCATCGAAGGGTACTTCACCGCCAACGCTCCGACCGCCGCAAACGTAGTGCCCGCCAGCAGCCCCGCGGGGGCAAACCACCACATCGGCCAGGGGGGCTCCTCTGGCAGCGTGACTAGTTTGCTCTTGTCGATGTAGGGGTTCATCTCCCCCGCGAGGCGCACCAGCGGGATAACTGCCCCGGCTGGCGATCGAATCGTTGTCTCTGAAATGTTCTGCCGCAATTGCTCGGGCAGGAAGCACTCGTCCCAACGAGTGACAGCCCGATCGACCCCCATCGCGACCGCGAACTCGATTCCGGCCAGCAGAACTCGATTCGAATCCATGCCGACGCGCGAATGCCATCGAAAGGTTCGCCGGGCTGGCCGAGACCCTAACTGCGCTGCAAGTTGCCCGCCGGTAACCCGATCAATCTGGTCACGCAGGCGCGTCGAGCAATTGTCGCGATAGTAGTCGTAATGATAATAGCGATTCTCCTGGCGGATGTTCTCACGCAGATTGATCCATAGCTGCTGGACTTGCTCATCGGTGAGGTTCAACTCCTGCCTGTAGATTTGCCGGTTGTCGGCGGCGTAGCCCTCCAGCAACAGCAGCGGGTCTTTCTCCTCGGCCCAGTATCGCATCTCACCGAACACAAACCTGCGGACAAAATCGGCCTGGTTGAAGTCGAAATTTCCGAAGTCATATGCCACAGTGACCGGCGAGCCACGCGTGAAGTCAGTGATGAATATCACGTTATGCCCGAACCGCTCATAAACCAGCTTCCCCGGCGACATTGTGACAAGATGTGCCTTGAATTGTGGCTTGGCGTCAAGCTCAGCTCTGGCACCTGAAAGTTGCGCAGACGATGTTGCGGCGACCAGAGCAATCAGTGAGATGAAGTAGCGAATCACCATCCGTGGCTGCAAAATTGACTCCTCGCACGTACCGGCTTCCGCTGCAATCCGCTGCGCCCCAAATCTCAGGGGCCTTGCGTGCGAGGCTAGCCTCGACCGCCGACGTCGCTCCGACAGTTCATGTCAGAATTGCTAACCGATCTCACTCAATGGTCGAGCCAACATGGCACAGCGTCAAGTTCCTCCTTTTCCCGCGGGCAATCAAACGATACGATTGCGCTGTCGTGAGACAATTGAGCATCATTTTCGCCCTCATGACGATCGCGTGCTTTTTGCGGCCCGCTGCGGGGGCAGATGCTCCATTTCCAAGAGTGGACGACGAACGGAATGTTCGAGGAATCGAGGCCGCCAGAGCAACCGCGGCGGACGTCGCGCGTCGTCTCGATCGGACATTTGTGGAGAAGGAAAGCAGGCGCTTCCTGCTGCACGCCGATTGGCCAAAGGGTGAGATTGAGGGTCTGTCGGCACAATTGGAGCAAACATACGCTTCGGTTGCGGGGCAGTTTGGGGTCGCCACGAAAGATCCACCGGTTTTCGTGGGCAAGCTGTTGGTAATCGCAATCGCTGATCGCGAGATATTTGTAAGATTGGCGACAGAGTTCGACGACGTTAGTCCGCCGGAAGGTCTCAACGGTTATTTTCGTCCGCACGACGACGGTACCGGCCATCTCTTTCTGTGCAGGCCGATGCTGGCCGACGACGCATCGGAGGTACTGGTTGGCCGCGCCCGCAGACAATTCTCAGCGATGCTGGCGCGTGAGATGACATTGGCGTTTCTGAATCGCTATTCGGAAGACGCCCGCCTGCCTCAGTGGCTCGGCCGCGGGGTGGCGATGCTTGTCCAGCGGTCGGTTGTCCCCGCCGAACGCATCGACCCGGCTGCGATTCGCTACCTGGCCAGCAGCAACTTTGACCTGACGCTGATCTTCGACCCTGACCTGCCAGCGGGCGACCATTTCGATGCAGCGGCAATGAGCCTCTGCGAGATGTTGCTCGAACGCGACCGCAAGGGTTTTGTGAGATTGCTGGGCCGGCTGCGCGCCGGTGACAAACCACAGGCAGCGTTCGAGGAGTCGTTCGATCTGACCTACGACGAGGCTGCGACGCAATGGAAACACTTCATTCAAACGAGGTAGCTGACACCAACACGGCGGCATCAGTTCCCCCGCGGCAAACGGCTCCCCGGCGAACCGTTCGCCAGACGGCGGTCCGCCTGTTGATGAGCACTGCCTTCATTTACGTCGCCGTCTGCATCGGCATGTGGGCACTGCAGGACAAACTGGTCTTTCCGGGTGCATCGAGCCAGGGACGCAGTACGTCGATCGTTCAATCAAGTTCAAGGCATGAACTCATCGAGCTGCGGACTCGCGACAATGTAAAAACCTTTGCGGTCTTCGCCTCCGCGGCCAACCCATACCCCCAACCCGGCGACGCCGCAGTTGCAAAAGCCTCGGCGACCACCATCCTCTTCTACGGCAACGGAGATTTCCTCGCCAACGCCCTTGGCTGGGTAAGCTACTTTCGCGACCTTGGCGTAAACGTGCTGGCGGTTGAATACGTCGGTTACGGCATGGCAGACGGCAAACCCAGTGAAGCGGCGTTTTATGCAACTGCTGAAGCTGCCTACGATTACGCGCTCACCAGGGCCGATGTTGACCCACGGCAGATCATCCCAACCGGCATCAGCATCGGTTGCGCTCCCGCGATCGACCTCGCCGTGCGCCGACCGACCGCCGGGGTGGTCTGCTTTAGCCCATTCACATCCCTGGGGGCCATGGGTCGGGAGGTGATGCGGCTCTTGCCGACCTCTCTGCTTCTCTCACACAAATTTGACAACCAATCCAAGCTGGCCAGCTACGGAATGCCCATTTTCATTACGCACGGCAGGCGCGACCGGGTCATCCCTTTTGGGATGAGCGAAGATCTTGTCCGCACCGCGAGGGGCCCGGTCACGTTTCTGCCCGTTGATGATGCCGACCACAACAACTTGCTCGAGGCTGGTTACGATCAGATCACCCCTGCACTCCGGTCGTACTTTGAATCGATCGCCAACTCCCGTTGAAGTGCAAAGACCCACAGATAATGGAGTTGCCAGCGTCATCGCAACTTGCAACCCTGTCTGAATCGACTTACAACCCGCCGAGCGTCAAAGGTTCTTTGGTTATCGCCCGCAGTTTATGTCTCCTTATCGTCGCAATGTCATTGTCGGTCTGACCGTGCTGGTCGCGATGCTGATTCTCGGCTGGATGATTCTCCAGTTCGGCGGAGAGTTGGCATCACCGTTCACGCCAAAGCAGTTTTCCATTCGTGTGGTGAGCGATCGCGCCGACGGCATAAGCGATGGCTCGCCGGTGACTTATCGCGGTGTGGCTGTCGGTCGCGTGGCGGCAGTCACACGCGGCGACGACATGATCACCGTCTACATCGATGCTCTCATCAACGCCACCCCCCCGCTGCCGGAGAACATCGAAGCTCGCATTCGTAGCCAGGGACTGATTGGCACCGGTGCCGCACTGGCCCTGATGGTCACCGACAATGGAAAGCCAACTGGCCGACTGGCTGAGGGTGCCGTCGTGCAGGCGAGCTACGTCGGGTTGGACATCATCCCGCCACAGTTCGCGGATCTCGCAGAAGAGCTGACCCGGACAGCGCGACAGTTCAGAGAATCAAATGTCATTCCCAACTTGAACGAGCAGATCACCAAAGCCGGCAAAATGATCGACTCGGCAGACACGCTCCTGAATGATCCCAAACTCCGTGATGACCTGCGGGTTTCGCTCGAAAACCTGCGCGATATCACCGTGAAGGCAAGAAGCGTCAGCGGCAACCTCGAGACCTTTACTGAGAACCTGAACCAGCTTTCGACCCAAACCACTTCCGCGGTTGCCAAGGCCGAGGGACACATTGATGAAGTCGCGGCACAGTTCAACGAGCGCATGAATCAGGTGTCGAAGCTGCTCGAACAGTTTCAAGCCATTGCGGCGAAGGTTGACAAGGGGGAAGGCACAGTCGGGCAGTTGGTGAACGACCCGCGGCTCTATGAAAGCCTGAATGCCACCGCCCAGGAGTTGGCAGTGACGATCAAAGACCTGCGCCGGCTCGTCGAGCAATGGGAGCAGGAAGGGGTCCGTCTGCGGTTGCGGTGACGACGACTCCCGCCGATATCGATTTCCTCGCGAGCTGAAGGGCGAGCGAGCCTGAGCGAAATGCCCCGAGCAAAAATCGCCTGTAAACAACCTGTAAACAAAAAAATGGAGCCTGGCATCGCGACGACGCCAAGCTCCATTTTTTTCTCTCAAACTGTTCTCTCAACTCATCGTTAAAGCCGCACCGGCGGTTGCGACTGCCGACTGCGCCTACGATGCAATGCGACTACGATGCAAGGTGCGGTTTGGCCATCTCGACGATGGAATCAAATGCAGCCGGGTCGGCGATTGCCAGCTCACTCAGCATTTTCCGGTTCAACTCAATTCCAGCCGCGGCGAGCGCGGGGATGAATCGGTTGTAAGCAATGCCCCGTGCTCGTACCGCGGCGCTTAGGCGCGTGATCCACAACGAGCGGAAGAGACGCTTTTTCTGCTTCCGATGTTCGTAGGCGTAAACGTCGGCCTTGCGCGTAAACTCGCGGGCAACCCGGTAAAGCGTTCCCGGCCCACCGACGAAGCCGGACGCGCGTTTCAAAACACGTTTGCGACGTCGGGCGTGGCCCGGGCCGCCTTTTACTCTTGGCATGAGACAATCCTTTCAATGGTAGCCAGAGGCACTTGGGCTTGGCTGTGCCGGCAACGCGCGGGCACTTTGGTTTTAATTTGACTCGATTATTTAGTCGCTTCAGCCGATTTCGCCGCGGCGGCCAGCTCAGCTTCGTGGCGGGCTTGATTGGGCCGCCTCGCGACGATTCCCATGAATCGGCGCATGTTGATCGCATGGCCTTCGTGCAAGATCGCCGGTCGTCCCAGGCGCCGCTTGAGCGCACTCGACCTCCCGCTACGGTGGTGGGAGTTCTTTTCATGCCGGATTTTCAGCTTGCCGGTCTTGGTGACTCGCATGCGCTTGCCGACGCCCTTTTTGGGCTTGAATTTGTACGCCATGTTCCGAACCTCGGTTTGCTTCCAGTGGTCCCGCGCCGTGCGAGGGGTCGAGAAAGATACCGATTCTGGCCCCGGGTGACAAGTACCGACCCGATTGAGCATCAGCGCAAGCGCAAAATGGCTCGCCGTACCGGGGACAAAGCGACCGGTCTCGACCGCTACGCCGTCGCAGCAGGACGCTCGGGTGCCACCACACCGCTTCCACCAAGACAGCCCGTGGCGAAGAGTGGCCCTTTCCATGAGAAAGCTGGCCAGTGCTGATCGCAAACCCATTATAGGACTACACTTACGCTGTCGCGGGCAAAATCGGATTTGCCTCTGCCCACCCCGACCGCTATAGTCGCACAAACTCGGGTTTGCTAACTTAACTTTTCTGAACTCTCCTGGTTGACTGTTTCAGTAAAATACGGCGCGGTCGAAGGACGCCGCTCTGGACGCCACTTTGCCGCGGGAGCGAGTAATCGCATGGCATGCTGCGACCAGGGTTTTGTGGCAGAATCAGGGCATCTGAATAATGACGTGAGGCAACGACGTGAATGCATCCGGCGACGGAAAATCCCAGGTGCTCGCCGCGACCGATATCGTTCAGTTGATCGGGCAGAGCGTCAAGCTCATTCGCAGAGGTGGGAAGTTTCTCGGCCTCTGCCCGTTTCATCAGGAGAAATCGCCCTCGTTCACGGTCGATCCGGGAAAGCAACTGTTTTACTGCTTCGGCTGCAAGGCCGGCGGGACATGTTTCGATTTCGTAATGAAACGCGACCGGGTCGAATTCCGCGAAGCGCTTCAGATTCTCGCGCGAGCCGCCAATATTGACCTGCCGCAGGGAAGCGAACAGAGAAAAAACACCGGTGAACGGCAACAGCTACTGTCAGCCTGTTCCGCAGCCGTGGCGCTCTTTGACAATTTGTTGCAGCATGCGACGACCGGCCGACCGGCGCGGGAGTATCTCGCGCAAAGAGGATTCACGCCGGAGTTGCTAAGAAAGTTTAGCGTCGGATTCGCTCCCGATAGCTGGGACTCCCTGCTTTCGTCACTCGGGAAGAAGTTTTCCCCGGCGATCCTGCACCTCGCAGGCTTGGTAAAGCAGCGCGACGGCGGAACGGGATTTTATGACACGTTTCGCAATCGTGTCATCTTCCCGATTCGCGACGAAACTGGCCGAACCATCGCCTTCGGCGGAAGGGTCATGCCAGGGAGCGACGCCCCGGCAAAGTATCTCAACAGCCCGGAGACGCCGCTTTTTCATAAGAGCAAATCTGTGTTTGGATTGGATTTAGCCAAGCAAAAGATTGTGGAAACCCGAACCGTCGCGGTGGTGGAAGGCTACACCGACGTGGTGATGGCCCATCAATACGGCGCGAGTAATGTCGTCAGCATTCTCGGAACGGCGATGACCGAGCAGCATGTGAATATACTTCGCAGGTTTGCCGACCGGATTGTCCTGCTATTCGATGCCGATGCCGCGGGCGATTCTGCGGTTAATCGGACCGTTGAGCTTTTTCTAACACAGCCGATCGAGATTGCGGTCGCCTCCATCCCCCAGGGTCTCGACCCGGACGAGTTCATCATGCGTGACGGGGTGGACGCGTTTAACGCGTTACTTGACGACGCCGACGACGCACTCACCTTCAAGTGGCGGCTGATGCAAAAGCAGTTTGACGCTGCGGGAAGCCTGACCGGCGAGCAGAACGCGATTGCCGCTTATCTGGATGTGCTCGCGGGCGCGAGAGGCTCTGCAACGGTGGATGGGTTGCGATGGGGCACTGCACTCGGGCGCGTGTCGAAATTAACCGGCATGCCGATCGAAGAACTGAACAGGCGGTTTCGCAGCGGTCCGAGACAGGCGTCACGGGCTCGCGCTCGGATGACAGATGTGAGCCGAGCAACAGACAACCAAGCCGGCAACCCGACAGCCGAGGCTCAGGAAGAAAAAAATGCCCAGGTTCGGGCTGAACAGCAGTTGCTCGGAGTGCTGCTGTTGAATCCGCAGAACTGGCTGCGTCTGCAGGCAACAGTGCAGCCGGTGGATTTTTCGACCGGCCCGAGGCGGTTGCTGGCAGAGATTTTCTGGGAAGTGTGCCGGCACGACGGCGAATTGTCGCTGGCCGAGTTCCTGACAATCCTGCCCGATGAGCCGTTGCGGCAGTTGGCGATGGAATTGGCGCATGAAGTTGAGGCGTTTGATGACCTAGAACAAACCTTGGCCGGTGCCGTACAACACCTTCAAGAAGCCCGCCACCGGGCCGGAGAGGCGTTAAATTTAGCCCAGATTCGCACCGGTAATGTCAGGTCAGAAAATCTAGAGTTGGAACTCCCACCCGGCGAAGACGCCGAGGTGGCATTGCTGCGACAACTGGCAGAAAAATCAGGCCGACCCGACATGCGGCGTGGATTGTTGTAATATTGTCGGACTGCGCTGTTCGAGCCGTCGCCGTCGGCAAGTTGGTCAGATAACGCGTGTAGCGAGAAGCTCAGGTCAGATAAAGTGGAATCGGGCGTCAGGTCGTTCCCTCATCGGAACCGTTTGAGAAAACCTGGGGCCTCCCGAAGCAGTACAACTGAATAGACGTCACGCCGCTGGAGCATGCGTTACAGGGATCGGGAATACCCCCGAGTTTCTTGGCCCGTGCAGCCGTGCCGTTGGGTCTTGTGTCAGAAAGTCTGGTATCTTGTTTATGAAGGAAATCGCGCCCCCCGTATTGGAAACACCGCTCATTGGCTCCGGTTCTCCCGAAGAGGTTGAGAACCGGGTGCGCCACCTGCTCGAACTCGGCACCGGCCGGGGTTATCTCACTTACGAAGAATTGAACTACAAGCTGCCCGACGAAGTCGTCTCGCCGGAAAAGCTCGATTCGCTTCTACAGATGATGGACGAGATGGGCATCAAGCTCATCGACGAGGCCGACGTCTCGGAGTTCGAGAAAAAGCCCCGCCGGGCGACGAAGCAGGTGAAAGAGATCAAATCGGTGGTTTCGGGCGCTGCGATTGTGCTGCCCGACAAAGTGGCGGTCCCACTTCCGCTTCCACCAATTGCCGATCAAGGAGATGAACCGGAAGAAGACGACGAAGACATCGAAGTTGACCTGCAGAAGGAACTTGCGGAAGCAGGCAACAAGCGCATCGACGATCCGGTTCGCATGTATCTGACGCAGATGGGCGAAATCCCCCTGCTCACCCGCGAGCAGGAAATTCACCTTGCGAAGAAGATTGAAATCACACGCAAGATTTTCCGCAGCCGGGTGCTTGAAAGCGATTACTGCATCCAGGCTGCGGTCGATATTCTGCAGCAGGTTGATGACGGCGACCTTCCGTTCGATCGGACGATGAAGATCAGCACCGCCGAGGATCAGGCCGACAAGGGCACGATCGGGCAGCGAATTCCGCAGAATCTGCGGACGATCCGCGAGATGATCGACCGCAACCGTCGTGACTGGGACACCCTGCGCGCCACCAAGAACAAGAAGGATCACGAGCCATTCCTGCTCGCCATCCGCCGCCGCCGACGGCGGTGCGTAAAGCTCTTGGAAGAGCTTTCGCTACGCACGAGCAAAGTCACCCCGCTGATGAAGAAGTTGAACAGCATCAGCACGAAAATGGTGGAACTGGAGCGGCGCATCGAAGATCTGAGCCGCGTGAAAGACCCCGGCGAGGATCTTGAAGTCTGTCAGCAGGAATGCTCCGGCCTCGAAGACCTGGTGCTGGAGGACGCGCAAAATCTTCAGAAGCGCGTCATTCAGACCCGCAAGATCTTTAACAAGTACGAAGACGCCAAGCGGAAGCTGTCTGGCGGTAATCTGCGACTGGTGGTGTCGATCGCCAAGAAGTATCGCAATCGTGGGCTATCTTTCCTCGACATCATTCAGGAAGGCAACACGGGTCTGATGCGCGCGGTCGACAAATACGAATACCGCCGGGGCTATAAGTTCAGCACTTACGCCACCTGGTGGATTCGCCAGGCAATCACCCGTGCCATCGCCGATCATGCCCGAACGATTCGTATTCCCGTGCACATGATCGAGACCATGAGCAAGCTGCGCAACATCAGCAAAGCGCTCATGCAGGAGTTTGGCCGCGAGCCGACGATCGAAGAAATCGCCAAGAAGGGCAAAATGACGGTCAGTGAAACCCGTCGTGTCCTCAAAATCTCGCGGCACCCGATCAGCCTCGACCGACCGGTCGGCGAGAGCGAGGACTCGTATTTCGGCGATTTTATCGAAGATGAAAAGGCCGAGAATCCGGTTGAGTCGGCGACGCAGGAGATGCTGAAAGACAAGATCGAGCAGGTGCTGAAAACCCTGACGTATCGCGAGCGAGAGATCATCAAGCTCCGCTACGGCATTGGCGACGGGTACACCTACACGCTCGAAGAAGTCGGCCGCATCTTCAAAGTGACCCGCGAGCGGGTACGCCAGGTGGAAGCCAAGGCCATCCGGAAACTGCAGCATCCGGTTCGGGCGAGGAAGCTCGAAGGCTTTCTGCCGGGTGGACAGCCGCAGCAATAGGGATTCAGATGAGCGACGGTACTTCGTTACTTGCGAACGATCCTCGCCGCATGGTTTCACTGCCGTCTCGCATTTTCATTGCTTTCGAGCAGAACGCATGAAAGTTGCTTGAGTACAAAGATGTAAAATCACTCGACGTGCCATCAACAACACAAAGTCGAACTTGATTAGTTTGAAACTTGAAAACGAATCGAACTGGACGCGTGATGGTCCAGTTCTTTCTTTTCTACCGGGCCGCTATTCCGCGTCGTTGCTGACCGCGCGCGATTTCATCACTGCAAACACAATCGACGCATCGGCATAGCTCTCGAAGTAGGTTACCTTCTCGTCGCGAACCATGAAGAGAAACGCTGACGGTACTTCCCAGTGGTCTTCCTCGCGCATTGGCCCATCAGGCGCGTATGTTCCCTCAGCGGTGCCGAAGATGCCCACTCCCTCCTCGTCGGCAATCACTCTCTGGACGGTGATCTTGTAGTCGGGGTGATTCTTGAACTGTGCTTCCCACGTCTCGCGGATAAACTGCCGATCTCTGAAGTGCTCGCCCGATGAATTGACGTACTCGTACTGATCGTGCACCAGCGCCATGATGCCATCCACATCATGGGCGTTGATCCGTTCGATAAACTTCAGCACGGTTTTTTTCATGGCGATCACCAAAATACGAGACTCCACCCGTGAACGCTACCCGTTGAATCAACCCCCGACAAGGTAAAAATTCGCTCGACGTCTCTCGATTGGTGAATTCGCCCCGCAAATTATGAAACCTCTCCGAGTGTACCTAAACTCTCAACCATGCGCGTTCTCATCATGGCCGATATGGAAGGGGTAAGCGGGATCATCAACTGGGGTCAGGTAACCGGCGGCGAGCCGATGTACAACGAAGCCCGCCGACTTTACACCGCGGAGGTGAATGCCGCAGTTCGTGGTGCACGGGCCGCAGGGGCGACTGAAATCGTGGCGGTCGATTGTCACGGTGCCGGGAAAGAATGGAATTTCAACAGCTTTATCCCTGAAATGATGGAATGCGACTGGGTCGCCGGCCACCCGTGGAGCCGATACACCGAACTTCTGGAGAAGGGCTGCCACGCTGCACTCATGGTCGGTATGCACGCCCGGGCGGGCACGCCCGACGGCGTCCTTTGTCACACAATCAGCACCACCACCTGGCGCAACCTCTTTTTCAACGATACCTGCGTAGGGGAGTTTGGCATTAATGCCGCGCTCTGCGGGCACTTCGGCTGCCCCGTCGTACTCATCACCGGTGATACCGCCACCTGCGAAGAAGGCCGGTCCCTTCTTGGCCCCGGCCTTCATTCAGTCGTCGTCAAGCAGGGGCTTGGCCGATTCTCAGCCCGCAACACCCCTCCCAAAACTGCGTGCAGCCTCATCGAAGCGGGCGCACGCCTCTCGCTCCAAGGCCCGGTCCTGACAAAGCCCTACGTCCCGGCGAAGCCTACAACCATCACGATCGATCTCAGCACCTCAGACAGCGCTAACCGGTTCATGGGCCGGGCCGGCGTGCAAGTCGTAGAGCCTCTCAAGGTCGTCAGCCAAGCCCCGGACTGGATGACTGCATGGAATCAGATCTGGAACTTCTAAGAGCAACCACAACTTCCCAACCCTGCCTGTTCAGATAGTGCCCGCCAGCCGTTTCAGATCGATTGTCCCCACAGTTGGGCACGCGAAAATTGCGGAGGAAATCAAGCCCGCTTTCAACATCTTTCGAGCCAGCGCGGTACACTCAGCCTCAGCTCAACTGCGGAGAATCTCATGAGCCAGAGTACTTCCGGCGTTACGGTTGCCCCCACCTCCACCGGCTGTGTCATTGCGGTTCTCGGCCGCGGGACGGTCCGCGAGAGCCGGGCGATCATTGATTTTGTCACCCGGACATTCCAATCGGCACCAGAAACCCGCGTGACGATCGATCTCTCCGGGTGCGGCTATGTTGATAGCACATTTCTTGGCACGCTGATCGACCTTCACCGCCTCGCCGTTGCCGCCGGGCCGGATCGACTCTTTGTTGCGGGCTCGATGGAACATCGCAAAAAACTGCTCGGCATCGCCCGGTTGGAAAAGCTCATCCCCGGCATAGAGGCCGCCCCTCCCACTGCCGGGCCGAGTGTGCCGCTGGTGGCACCCGATGCGGCCCCAACCGACGTTCTTCGGCATATTATGCAATGCCATCAAAAGCTTGCCGAAATTGATTGCCCGATGCAGCAGGTCTTCGCCCGGATTGCGACGCAGATGGAGCGTGAGCTAGACCGAAGTTCCTGAATTTCCACTTTACCGGAATTTTTTCCAGTTTACCGCTTGACCCTAACCGATAAAAAGATAGAATAGTCTTAAATGGCTGGCGGCGACTTGCCCCACCCGGGCGGCTGCCAACACATGCTTCCTATCACCCACGGAGGTCCGCCATGTCAGCATTACCACTATCATCATCCCCTACTCTAAGAGAGCAGAGCTTTGCGAATGAGGACAGACCCATCGGGCTAATCGGCTCCACCGGGGTCGTCGTCTTCACAGCCTCAGCCGCCGTGCTGTTCGGGGCACTGCTCGCTGCCTATCTCGCAGTTCGAGCCAAGCAGGTGATCCCGATGCCGGCCCTTCCCTGGGCATTCTGGATCAGCACGGGCGCAGTGCTCATTTCAAGCCTGATTCTTGAGTATTCATTCCGCTCATCCAAACTCGGCCACCATCTCGCAGCCTACCGTGCGTTACTGGGAGCAACGGCGCTAAACTACATGTTCTTCGCTGTGCAAGCGGCGGGCATCGTAATGCTACTGCAATTGTCGCTGCCATTCCGGGGCACCAGCCAACCGCTTTACATCATTACGCTCGCGCTGCTCGGGCTGCATTTGCTTCATGCCACCGGGGCCTTGGTCGGGCTGTCGCTGGCATCGCTTCGGTCCGAGAAGCATCATTTTACGGCCGACAATATTGGACAAATTCGTCCGCTGAAGATCTACTGCCATTTCCTCGCCGGAATCTGGATGGTGATTTTCTGCGTGCTGATCTTTGCCAACCTGTAGCGCCCGAGCATCCTGTCGCGCGTCCAGCTACGTCGGCTCGCGTAACCTGTACAAGCTGTGACGGGGCTTGGGTAGTTCGATCGGCGGCGGCCCGGAGGGGGCCGTCGCCCTTTTTTCTAATCCCGCAGATAATTTGCACTGCCCCGTGAACAATCCCGGGGTATGATCGTCATAGTCTTAAGCATTCACACTGCTGAGGCTGACGATGCGGATTTTCGTCTTTTCACTCCTCTTGACAGTTTCGTCGGTAACGCCTTCGGCCCGCGCCGAACCAATCTCGCGCAGGCCAGTTGATGCCGCAGCGTTGCAGCAGGTCGAGGATCGACTCATCGAACTACTTCCCGGCTGGCGCGCGGCCACCGTGGGCGTCATTTTGTCCCGAGGCGGAGCTGGAACGGGCGTTATCATTGACGAAACAGGTTTGGTGCTCACAGCGGGCCATGTGTCCGGCGAGCCGGGGCAGACTGCAGAGGTCATTCTCCCTGACGGCCGACGGCTTCGGGGTAAGGCACTCGGCCGAAACGGAGTCGAAGACGCCGGCATGGTGCGCATCCTCAATCCCGACGGCGAGAAGTTTCCGTTCGTCAATCGAGGCAACTCCGCAATGCTCAAGACGGGCCAATGGGTCGCCGCGCTCGGCCATCCTGGCGGGTGGAACAGAGATCGCCCTGCAGTCTTGCGAATGGGCAGGGTGATACGCCAGAATATCTTCATCCAGACCGATGCTGTTCTGGTCGGTGGCGACAGCGGCGGGCCTCTTTTCGATCTAGACGGGAACCTCGTGGGCATTCACAGCCGCATTGGCACCTCGATCGCCGACAATCGCCACGTTCCGATCGACCGTTTCACCGCCAGTTGGGACCGGCTTGCCAAGGGCGAAGACTGGAACCCCGCCAACCAACCTCTGGCCTGGGCGCGGAACCAGCCGTGGTTTGGCGTGAACGGAAGCGATGACCCGGCGGGCTATCGCGTGCAGATGGTGGACGACTCCGGACCGGCCTCGCTGGCTGGAATACAGCCCGGCGACGTCATTGTGGCGTTCGCCGGCAAACCAATCGGCCGCGAAGGAACTTCGCACAGGCTCACAACGCTCATCGGCACATGTCGCATCGGCGATATCGTCGAGGTCGAACTTCTTCGAGACGGGTCCGACACATTGCGAATTCCTGTTAAGCTCGGCCGGCGGCCCGCGTCTTGAGTACTGCCACCTCCGCATGCGGAATTCAACGAATATTTTCGTCTTTTTCTTGGTCCTCACCCTCGGCACAGCGGTCGCCTTGGCGGCACCGGCAGCCGAAGTTGAGCGTGACGAACGCGCCGTAGTCGTCGGCGACCGCGCCGCGCCCGCCCCCCCGCCTCCGGCAAACGAGATCGACTTGCGCCGGGCCATGGCCCCAGCATCAAAACAGGCGAGGTTGAGCGTGGTTGCGGTGGTTCGCAAAGGCGAGCAAGTGGCGCTCGGCGTGGTTGCTTCCGATGATGGTTACGTCGTTACAAAAGCAAGTGAGATTGGCGCGTCACCAGACGAACCGGTGAACCTGCGCCTCGCCGGTGGGGCGATCCGGCGCGCGAGGCTTGTCGGCGTGGCTGGCGAGCATGATCTGGCGCTGCTGAAGATCGACGGCGGGAAATTCTCCCCGGCGCAGTGGGCTAGCGGCGATGATGTGCCGCCGGGCAAGTGGGTGGCGTCGGTGGGCATGTCGGAACTTCCGCTGGCCGTGGGCATTGTGAGTGTGGGCCGGCGCACCATCCCCGCGGACGCGATCATGGGAGTCTTTCTCGCCGACATCGATGATGAATCGACCGGCGGCGCACTGATCGTTCGCGTCGACCCGCAAGGCAACGCCGCCAAGGCTGGCGTGCGCGGCGGCGACATCATCACCGCCGTCAATGAACGTACGATCGGCAAGCGAGAAGACGTGCTAACCGAAATCAGCCGACATCGCCCGGGCGATGTGGTCGTTCTAACCATGCTCCGCAACGACGAGCGAGTGACTTCCAGGGTCACTCTCGCTAAACGGCCGCAGCCGAGCACTCGCAGCGTGCGCCAAAACACCATGGGAAGCCGCCTCAGCGACCGCAGATCAGGTTTCACCGCGGTGCTGCAGCACGATGCGGTGAATCTGCAGCCTAGAGATTGTGGCTCCCCGCTGGTGACGCTTGCGGGTGAGATAGTCGGCATCAACATTGCCCGTGCCGGCCGCACCGAGACATTTGCAGTGCCCGCCTCGGTGGTGGTGAAGGTGATTGCGGAGCTGCGCCAAGCCGAAGCTGATCGAGCCGAGGCCGACCGGCCCGATGCGTCCGTTTTGTCCGACGAACAGCCGGCGACAGAAAAGCCCGACGCACCGTTGCCCGAGCCTTCATCGCCTGGCGCAGAGAAAACTCCCACAACCCAACCGACGTAGATGATCCGCATTCGACACATTCTTGACCTCGAACTGAAGGAGAAGGTGCTCGAAGCGCTCGCGGCCCGCAGGGGCTGCTCGCCGGGGATGATTCCCGAATGGTTTGAACTGGACGACGCCGACTACGTCGATTTGCTCAATGACATCCGCGAGAAGGAAGAGGCACTCGATGTCGAGCGGCGCGATTCGCGGATGTAGCGCGGCTGTTGCGCGACCCTCAAATTCACGATTTTTGCCGCGCATTTCACCCCTTTCTGTGCAGATAGCCGCCGATGAAGTCGATCGACTCCCTCAGCACCGAGCTTTCTTTCCTTCCGATCCTGTTTTGAAGGACTATGATCTGCAGTCATGTCAGATTCACCTGCATGGAATGACGAACTGCTGAACGCCAATCCGCACACCGCGGTGGATAAGCGGTCGCGCGTGCAGAAAATGTTCGCGGCAATCGCTCCAAGCTACGATCTCAACAACCGGCTGCACAGCTTCTGGCGCGATCAGGCCTGGCGGCGAACCGCGGTGAGGCTTGCCTCGCTTAAGCCGGATGATCGGGTGGTAGATGTAGCCTGCGGTACTGGAGACCTTGCACTGGCGATGCATACCGGTCTCTGGCCACGGCACGGCGAAATCGGGCCTGCCCGTGGCCAGGTTATCGGGGTCGATTTTACTTTCGAGATGCTGCCTCGGGCGGTGGAAAAATCGCAGGTCGCCGGCCAGCCGTCACAGGTCCATTATATCAACGGTGATGCGACCGCCCTGCCGCTACCCGATGCCTGCTGCGATGTCGTCTCAATCGCGTTCGGCATTCGTAATGTGCAGGAGCCAGACAAGGCGCTGAGAGAGTTCCGCAGAATCCTTCGTCCCGGCGGGCGCGTCATCGTGCTCGAGTTCTCCGAGCCGACCAATCCGCTGATTCGCTCCCTCAATCGCCTTTACACCGGCAAGATCATGCCCATTACCGCAACAATGGTCAGCGGCGACAAATCGGGGGCCTACAAATATCTGCCCAAGAGCATCGGCACCTTCTGGAGCCGAGAGAAAATGGTGCAAATGCTCACAGAAGCTGGATTTGTTGAAATCACGCAGCGGGCAATGACGTTTGGTGTTTGCATCTGCTACCGTGGCATGCTCGCACCGAAGTAGACGGCAGCAAAGTCGTCCGCTGCAAGCTGCTGCGAACTTTTAACCAGCGGGGCTACTATGAGTCCATCGAAGCACCTTGACACCCTCGACCGCCAGATTGCGCACTTCCTCGAGCGACATGGCACATGGCTGCTGCGGTGGTCGCTTGGCGTGATATTCATCTGGTTTGGTGCGCTGAAGTGGTTTGACCTAAGCCCCGCGACCGAGCTTGTCACGCGGACTGTTTACTGGATCCGGCCAGGAACCTTCATCCCCATTCTGGCAATCTGGGAAGTGCTTATTGGCGTTTGCCTGCTAATCCGACCCGCGGTCCGCGTTGCTCTGTTCCTGCTGGCTGCGCAAATGGGAGGCACATTTTTACCGCTGGTGCTGCTTCCGGAGGTGTGCTTCACCCGGGTGCCTTATGCACCGACGCTGGAGGGGCAATACATCCTCAAAAACCTGATTATCATCGCCGCGGCAATGGTCGTCGGCGGGACGGTGCGCCGGCCCAGCACACGATTTCAGCGATTATGAACGCTCCGACCTCCGCGGGCTGCTAATATGTGCACATGGACATTGTCACCGCCATCACCGGCGCCAGCGGCGCACTGTTCGCCCAGCGGTTCATACAGGGACTGGTGGCCGGCGGGGTGAACGTGCACTTGGTCATCTCGCCCCTGGGCCGCAGGCTCTTACACGACGAACTGGGAATGGAGACACCCGACCTGGCCGCGCTGGCCGGACGGCCCGACGCGCGCATTACGCTCTATAACTACAACGACGTGGGCGCAAAAATTGCCAGCGGGAGCTTCATGCACGATGGCATGGTAATCGTCCCCTGCAGCAGCAACACACTTTGCGAAACGGCACACGGTCTGGGAAGCAATCTGATCAGCCGGGCCGCTGCCGTGACCATGAAAGAACGCCGTCGTCTGATCATCGCACACCGCGAAATGCCCCTCTCACCGATGGATGTGACCGCGTATCAGCTGCTCACGCAAGCGGGGGCGATTGTTGCCCCATGCAACCCGGGATGGTATCTCAACCCGACGACTATCGGCGAAGTCGTCGATTTCGTAGCGGGCAAGCTGCTCGATCTGGTGCATGTGAAACACAACTTTGACACCCGATGGGATCCAAAGAACATCCGCCCGCCTGTGAAGCTGGCATGAACAACAAACAGACCCCGACACCGGCCATGCAACCGGTGTCATTGAGTGAAAACATGATCATTCTGAACCGCCAAGTCGATGAAGGAATTCTGATCGGCGAGAAGCTGCGCGTGACGCCGACCGATCTCGATGCCAATGGCGCGCGAATACACGTCCGAGGCGAACTGGTCGGCGGGGCCGATGACGGTTTGACCATCGATCGCGCCTACGAACTGGCCGTCGGTTCGAGCATTCGGCTCGGCACGCTGGTGAACATCACGCTGATGAAGGTCATGCTCGACGCCCCCCGACGGGTACAATTTGGCATTCAAGTGCCGCCGAATCTCACCGTTCATCAGAAAGAATCAGCCGACAACAAGCCCCGCGAGGACGACTAGCATGTCTCCCGCCGCCCGCGTGACGAGTTCTGCATCAGCGTGGACGCAACTCCGCGAGCTTGCCTCCGACATCAAGCTGAGCCACAGCATCTTCGCACTGCCTTGGGCATTACTCGCCACATTTCTGGCAGCGGGTGAATGGCATCGGGATGCCAGAAGCCAGCCTCACTTTCCTGGACAACTCGCTTTGATTGTGTTGTGCATGGTAACTGCCCGAACGGTCGCCATGAGCGTTAATCGCCTTCTAGATGCCAAACTGGACGCCACCAACCCGCGCACCGCACGCCGGGCGATCCCCGCTGGCCGGCTCTCGATGCGATTCGGCTGGATGACAGCGGGCACCTGCGGATGCTGCTTCATCCTTGCCACCAGCCTCTTTGGCTTCGCTTACCAGAACTGGCTTCCCCTGATTTTGAGCGCTCCGGTGCTCTTGTTCATCAGCGCCTATCCGCTATTGAAACGATTCACTGGCCTTTGCCACTTTTACCTCGGCGCCTGTCTCGCCCTTGCGCCTGTATGCGCGTGGGTAGCCATTGCGGGAAACATCTCGCTCACGCCGCTGATCATGGCCGCTGCCGTGCTGTGCTGGACCGCAGGGTTTGACATCATTTATGCGTGCCAGGACTACGAATCCGACTTGCGCACAGGCGTCTTCAGCGTTCCGGCGAGGCTGGGCATCACCGGCGGGCTGCATGTGGCCCGCGCCACCCACCTCGCCTGCATTACCTTACTCATCGCGCTCGCGGTTTATGTACCACAGTTTCAGTGGCTCTTCGCGCTCGCGATTGCCATCGCCGGGGTTTTGCTGCTGGTGGAGCACCTCTTGGTCAAACCCAATGATCTATCGAAGGTCAACTTGGCTTTCTTCACGCTCAACGGGGTGATTTCGCTGGTGATCGGGGCGCTGGGGGTTGCCGATATTTACCTTTAACCGAGCTGGGCAGGTTTCAAAACTATTGTGCCTGCTAGATAGCACCGTGCGGCGGTCTTATACTTCTCAGTGTCATGATCGACCTGCCGCATGTTTCTGATCGCCTTCTGGAGCCCATACGCGAGAAAGTCCTCGCGGGGGCTGACCTTTCGCTGGCGGACGGGGTGACGCTGTTTAAGACCCGGGATATCCACGGCGTAGGCAGACTGGCGCATTTTGTGCGCACTCAAATGCACGGCGACAAGGCATTCTACAACCGCAACAGGCACATCAATTACACCAACGTTTGTGCCCTCTCGTGCAAATTCTGCTCGTTTTACCGCAAGCGCGGCGAAGCGGGCGCGTACGAAATGCCGGTCGAGCAGGTTGTGGCCACCGCGCGCCGGGCGGCTGATGCGGGCGCGACGGAAGTTCACATCGTCGGCGGGCTGCACCCGTGGCTGAAGTTTGACTATTACCTGAACATGCTCCGCGGGGTGCGGGCTGAGTGTCCCGCGCTGCACATCAAGGCGTTTACCGCGATCGAGATCATCCATTTCAGCAAGATCGCGCGCGTGAGCGTCCGCGACGTGCTCATCGCGCTCAGCGATGCCGGGCTGGGTAGCCTGCCCGGCGGCGGCGCTGAGATCTTCGATGACCGGGTGCATGACGAAGTCTTCAAAGGAAAAGTGAGAGCCGACCGCTGGTTTGATGTTCACCGCACCGCGCACAGCCTGGGTATCTACAGCAATGCGACCATGCTCTACGGGCACGTCGAAACGCTGGAGGAACGCGTCGGGCATTTGGTGAAGTTGCGAGAACTTCAGCAAGTGTCATTGCGAGAAAGAGACGAAGAGACGAAGAGACGAAGAGACGGAGTGGAAATCAGAAACGACACGAATCCTGCTCCCACTTCGTGTCTCCCCGCGTTCTTCAACTGCCTGATTCCCCTGAGCTTCATCCCTGAAGATAGTGAGCTTGGCGCGTTGCCCGGACCGACCGGACTGAGCGACCTGCGGACCCTCGCTGTGGCTCGGCTGATGATTCGCAACATTGCCCACATCAAGGCGTTTTGGATCATGCAGGGTGTGCACCTTTCGCAACTCGCACTCGACTACGGCTGCGACGACCTCGACGGCACGGTCGTCTGGTACGACATCACCAAGCGCGAAGGCGACCGCGGGACAAATCATCAGGAACTTCATCTGAACGATATCAAGCGGTTGATTCGTGAGGCAGGGAAGGAACCCGTTGAACGCGACACGCTCTACAATCAGGTCGCCCGGGAACCCGGTTCCGACCGCGTGATCAATACCAAGTCAATCGTGCCCCGCGTGCCGGTGTCGGTTTAGGCCGTCGGTTGTCGCGTCAATCATCTCCTGGTGACGTCCCCTGTTTTTTGAGACAAGACAGCAGTTACGGCCGCAAGTGCATATCTGACAACGATTTATGCTGCATACTTTTTCGGTCCAGCCCGTCAGAGTTTGGTCTCCAACTTGCCTTTTTGTGTGATTTCAGTACATTGCCCGGCTCGATTTTTCGACCCAAGAGCTTTGGAGATTTGTATGCCCGCGCAAGCCACCGCTACCAAGACCGTTCGCGTCACCGTCAGCAAGAACATCACCCGCGATTCGGCGCGCAAGACGATCGAGCGGCTTTTCATGCAAGACAAGGTGTTCGCAGCCCCACTCGTGGCACGCACCAAGAATTTCAAAGACAACCCCAAGCGCCGCGGGGGCACCATCTGGACAAAACGCGCCAACAAGATTCACCCCGGGCTCGAAAAAGGTGCCGCGGCCACGATCGCCGCGACCGCACAGCACCTGCGCGATCTTGAGAGCGTGAAGAGTTTTGTGACGGTCGCAAAGTAACGCCGCTGGAAATCAACATCGCCGCCGTCTCTCCGCGACCGGCGAACGCGGCAAAAGAACAATCAGAGCCGGACGTGCATGGCGCGTCCGGCATTTTTCATACTATTCCCAAATATATCGCTGAGTTTCACCGGAGAAGGCGTGCTGATGCGTTCGTCGCCCGCATGTGCGCCGCTGTTCAGTTCGGCTTGCCGCTCAACAGTTCGAGCAGCGTATCGAGGCTGAACGGCTTCGGCATAAAATTGACGTCGATGGGCAGACCCCGCAGCGCGCCGGCCTCAAAATGTCCGCTGATGGCAATCACCCGGCTCGGGCGATGGCTGCTGGGCATATCCGACATTTCCTTGATCAGATCAAAGCCGTCTTTATGCGGCATGTGCAGGTCGGTGAGCAGGACGTCAAATCGTTCGTTGAGCAGATAACGAATCGCCTCAGAACCATCTCGCGCGGTGACGACTTGCGCACCGGTATCACGAATCAGCCGGCTCATCACCATGCGCGTGGGCGCATGGTCTTCAACCAGGAGAATTCGTGGAGATGAACTGCGGTGTTTTGCCACCTCAGATGCCGAAGAAGAGAACATTCCGAATCCGCTGCACATCTTATTGCGGCTGCGTGGTACATCCCGATTTCAGTGAGTTTAACATACGTTTTGATATTGCGTCGTACTTTTTCTTCACGCGCCAGCACCCGACAGCCCGCGTCACGGCTAATGGGTGACGCCTCGCCAGATGCCATCGCTCCAGAGCAACTCACAGGGCTTGTAAGCGATTTTGTAGCTCATTGAGGCTGCGTCAACGACCCAATAGCCCAGATATACGTGCGGGATCGCATGAACACGGCAGAACTCGATTTCCTGCAGCACACCAAAATGTCCCAGGCTGCGCCGGGGTTGGTCGGGATCGAAGTAGAAATACACACTGCTGAGCGACTGCTGGCTCAGGTCGCAGATTCCCACCGCCATGAGGTGACCGTTGGGGGTTCGATACTCAAACTCTGCGGTTTCCACCGGCGATTCGTAAAGAAACTGCTCCAATCCCTCCCGGCTGGCATCCTGCTCACCGTCGTGGCGGCTGTCGAGATATCGCTTGTAAAGAAGGTATTTCTCGTCAGTTAGACTTGGAGAGGAAACCGAGACGCGCAGATCGGCGTTTCGCCGAACTACGCGCCGCTGGGATTTACTTAGTTCAAATTGTTCAACCGGAATGCGAATCGGCACGCACCTGCGACATTTTGCGCACACCGGCTGATAAATCATCCGCCCGCTACGACGGAAGCCGGCGTCCATGAAGCCATGATAGATCGAAGGATCCATCCGCCCCGCGGCCAGGGCGCGCAGTTGAGCGATTCGAGACGAGTTGTAGGCGCATGCCCCCGCGGGCAGCACGGTCAAGGGCACATCAACCGGCGCGGGAATCGCGGGGAAGTGAGACCAGTCGTGCGGCGAACAGTGTTCGGCAAACTCTGGCATTTTGAAGAACGCCGTCATTGATCACCGTCATGGAGTTGCGATTCAACCAGGGCGATGCTACCTGAGGGGAAAGTACGTATCTCACCGGCCGGGACTGCCATGCGCCTTCTGGCGCGCACTGAGGTGGGCCCTGGCTCGATCCAGATCCCATGAAATGCCATTTCCGACCTCGACTTCCCGACGATCGCTCCACAGCGACCGTTTGAGCCGAATCACGTCAGCGTCTTCCTGTGCCGCATGCCGCCGATCGCGGCCGCTCTCTCTGGTTACGTTGAGGCGAAGCAGCCGACTTTTACAGTCGCGTCCAGATGCTCCCGGTACTTTGATGGAGCTTTTTCTGCACGCTCAAAACTCCGAGCGATGAATCATGACATTAATGCGGCATCGGAAACTTCCCCGCAAACGCCGCCACTTCGCTGCGGATTCTGGCCAATTCTGCGGGATCGTCTTTAGCGCAGATTCCGCGATCAATGAACACCGCAACTTGCTTCATATCCGCCTCCTTCAGTCCGCGGGTCGTCAGTGCGGGTGTGCCCAGGCGCACGCCGCTGGTGAGCTTGGGCGGCCGCGGGTCGTTGTGGATTGCGTTCTTGTTGCAGATCATCCCCGCTGCTTCCAAGGCCTTTTCGGCATCGGCACCGGTAAAGGCCTCATTCTTCGCCCGCAGATCGACCAGCATCAGGTGGTTATCCGTGCCGCCCGACTGCAGCCGATAGCCGGCTGCCATCAGGCCTTCTGCAAGTGCCCGGGCGTTTCTAACAATCTGCGCTGCGTACGTCTTGAATTCCGGCTTCAGTGCCTCGCCAAATGCCACCGCCTTGGCGGCGATGATATGCATGAGTGGCCCGCCCTGACTGCCCGGAAATACACTTCGATTGATGAGTTTCGCCAGCTCTTCGCTGTCAGTCATAATCAACCCGCCGCGGGGGCCGCGCAGGGTCTTGTGGGTAGTGGTTGTGACGACGTGCGCGTGGGGGAACGGCTGTGGGTGCGCCCCACCGACGCACAGCCCGGCGATGTGTGCCACATCCGCCATCAGCAGCGCTCCCACTTCATCGGCAATCGCCCGGAACTTCGCAAAGTCTATCACGCGCGGATAGGCGCTGTAACCGCAGAGAATCGCCTTCGGCTTCGTCTCTTTCGCCACAGCGAGCACGCTGTCGTAGTCAAGTGTCTCGGTCTTATCGTCAAGCTGATAATGCGATGGGCGATAAAAGATCGCCGAGGCATTGAGCTTCATGCCATGCGACAGGTGTCCGCCGCTTGCAAGGTTGATGCTGATAAACGGGTCGCCGGGCTTCATCATTGCCATCATTGCGGCAAGATTCGCATTGGCCCCGGAGTGCGGCTGCACATTGGCAAACTGGCAGCCAAAAAGCCGTTTCGCACGATCGATCGCAAGGTTTTCGATCTCGTCGTAGTATCCGCAACCGCCGTAGTATCGTGCTCCGGGATAGCCTTCGGCATACTTGTTGGTGAGACACGTCCCGGCGGCCTCCATGACGGCTTTGGAAACGTGGTTTTCGCTGGCAATCAGTTCGAGGGTGCTTTCCTGCCTGCGGGCCTCGGCATCGATCAGTTCTGCGATCTTCGTATCTGAATCTTTCAAAGTCATGGGCAGAATTGTATCCCATCCCGGCCCGGCTGTCAGTTGGTAAGATAGAACAACGATGGATCGACGCGTCCACAACCAAGGCGATATCCGCGCCAAAGCAATCGTTGGCATGCTGCTCGCCGCGAGCACGGCGATTATTGCGGGAGTTTACCTGCACAACCGTCCTGCGCCGGAGCCTGTCGCCTCAACCCAACCCGCGACGGCAACTTCGCCGGCGACCGCCCCTCGACCAGCCCCGCCGCCCGACCCGCCAGCCGTGACTTGGATGGATGTCGTTCACCGCAACAACAAGTCGGTCGCCACCACCCAGCCGCTCAATTTTCCGGTCGATCTTCGCGATGCAGCCCGGCTGATCGTCGCCGACCCGGTTTACCTCTGCCCTCGCGGCGATTTGTGGGTGACCCGCGCCGATGCCGAACCCACGCCCGGAATCATCAAGAACGCGGCCCGCCAGCAGGTGCATGTGCTTCGCGAACAGGTCCTGTTTGTACAGTGGAATTTTACGGGCGGGGGCGCGTCGCCCGTGCTGGTGGTGCGAGAAGGGGACAACCTGATTCGCCTGGATCGAAATGGACGCGAGCCGATTCCGTTCAGGCGACAGTATGACTGGGCCCGCGCGTTCACATGGCTGGATAAGGTGCTGGTGCCGGCCGGAGATGGAGCGTCGGTCATCGATCTCCACGCGCTCACCGAAACGCACGTGCCGCTGCCGTCGTCGGAAGCCTCGGCGGCAGATCCTTCGCCCATCAGAATCGTGCTTGACCCGCGCGGCGTCCTTGCCTGGCGCGTAAACGGCCCGGCGGCACGATTTTTGGATGGGAAGTGGTCGCCGTTGAACGATCCCGCTGCGTGGCCGCCGCGCGTCGTAGAGTTAATCCCCATGCTCGATGGAAGTGTGGTGCAACTGCTGCGCGCACCAAGGCCGGCCGCCGGTCTCGATGCGGCGATGCAAGAATCGATCGAACTTGCCAGCACTTCACTCGCTTTGGGCATCGATGCGAGCGCGGCCGTAGACGAACCCGCTATCCTGAAACTCGTTGGACAGCTTTCCGATGATGACGCCAAGCTGCGCGATGCCGCCTCCGCCGAGCTATCGCGGTACGGCCCGGCCATCTGGTCAATCCTCTCGCGCGAACGACCTCGCCAACCACTCGAAGGCCAGGGCCGAATCGATGAGCTGCTCGCATCACAGGCCAGGCCCAAGCTAGGCCGGCTCTCGCCCGTCAGCGACGATCTACAAACCGCCGGCTATCTCCGCGACGGCGGTGTGGTTTTGTACTCCAGCGCCGGAGTTGAAGTGGGTCGCGGCGGCAACGAGACTCGACTCGAGGCTCCCGCATGGATCGCTATTCGCCCCGGCCGCTCGGTTCGGCTGCTACCTCCCAGGCTTGTGGCCGATGCACAGCCCGGCAAGACTCGATTCGAGGCGTGGGGCGACGAGTGGATCGTCAACGACGATCTCTCCGGGCCGCGCCGGAACATGGGCAACCATCTCATGCCACTCATCAACGAAGACCTGCGAAGGTTTGACACATTTCAAGGCATCGACGCGCGTGGCCGCTGGCTGCTGCGAGACACGCAGACCAGCGAGACGCTCGTTATCGATCCGTTCATCGCCGATGAAACACCGCGCTTGCCCGTCTGGTCGATTACGGTCGCCGAGGGGGCAACCGGATGGAACGACCAGGATTGGCCGGTGCAAAAGTCCGGCGGGGCCTGGGCGCTGGCTGAAGACCGTTGGCAGGTGATGAAGGATGACGAGCCGATGCGCACCTATGTAATTGAGGACGCTCCCGCCACAACGCCCGCCGAGACGGTCTTGCTCACCGAGGCCGATGGAACGACTTGGTTTGACGGAGAAACGCACCTCCGTTTTCGCCGCGGGGAGGTCGGGACCGATTACGAACTGCCGCCGGAGGCACTCGGTTCGGGCCACGCAACACTCATTCGCGCTGCGGGGCGGCTTTTCTTGTTCAATTCGCCTGGCCGGGTGCTTCGCTTTCGAGAAACACCTGGCTCATCTGAGCCGCTCAAGCTTGAAGCCGTCTTCACACAAGGCGTGCCGCTGACCGACGAACCGGCGCGAATCTGGCTCGATCCCGCGGGGCGAATCGTGATGGCTTACGGGCAGAACAAGCTCGCGATCATGTTCCCCGAGGGAAGGGTTCCACCCAGCATTGCGAAAATGATGCCCGCCGAACAGGAATAGTGCTCCGGCAGTTTATTCGTGGGCAGTTTACCGGTTTCGCTACTCTGCGCATTGACATTTCACGCCTTGGCATCAACATTCGCCAATTCGCGAGCGCACTGCAAGAACTCATGTCTATTCATCGCCCCATCGCCGCAAGCCACCGCATCCCGACCGACGCACGGGTTGCCATCGTCGCGGCGCGGTTTAACGGACGCTTTGTCGATGAGTTGTTGCGCGGCGCGACTGATCGGCTGAAGGTTCATGGGCTGGACGGCGATCGCGTGGAGATTCACCGTGTGCCGGGCGCTTTCGAGCTTCCGGTTGCGGCGAAACAGTTGATCGATACCGGACGTTTCGGCGCGGTGATTTGTCTCGGTTGTGTCATTCGTGGCGAAACAGCGCATTTTGAGTATGTGGCCGGGGAAGCAGCGCGGGGTATACAGCAGGTGGCCGTCAGCACCGGCATCCCGATCATCTTCGGGGTGCTTACGACAGAGAACGAAGCACAAACCCTGGACCGTCTCGGCGGTGCCCACGGCCACGCCGGCGAAAGCGCCGCCGACGCCGCGGCGGAAATGCTGGCACTGCGCGAGCAAATCGCCGCGGGCAAGCAGTTCTGATCCTCGCCCATGCGACGCTTATCGGACGCCGACGCATCCTCACCCACACGGCGACTGCGCAGAAAATGCCACATTCTAAGTCATGCCGACGTGTTATCGGACGGCAGTTTGTGTGTTGAACTCACCCTGCATCAAAGCCTTGCAGAATCATCAATTACGATCATCAACTGGCCGATAACAAGGCTATGTCTCGTTCGCCGAAGTTCGCCACCCTCGTCGCCGTCGGCCCGGGGCCTGCGGAGATTGACCGTGTCGCCGACCTGGTGGATGCGATCGCTCACTGCGAACTCGGACCCAGCTACTTCGTGATGGTGGATGACGCGCGATGCGCCCGCGACCTGACGCGCGAAGTGCGCTTTCCCATCACCATCTCCCCGGTGAGCATCTGGCACGACCGATCCGCCCAACACACTGGCTACAGCCGCGGCAAGGGCATCTGCAGTGTGATTCTCACGGGTCTCTCATGGATCGCTCGACACGCTGACGACGCAAAGTTTGTGCTTAAGATGGATACCGACGCGCTGGCGATCGCGCCATTCGCCGAAAGAGTCGCCGCCCGCCTCGCCGCCGACCCGCGCGTCGGAATGCTCGGCGCGCACACTATCACCCCCAATGGCACCCCCCGCGACACTTCCCGAGGTGCCGAAACGATCCGTGCGATTCATCGCCCGCCGATCCCCTGGCTCCGACCGCGGCGCGCCTGTCGAGTATTGCGCGACCGCCTTACCGGCGGCAGGCTGAAGCCCATTCGCACCGCGATCTCCGCAGCACGGCAGAACGGCTACGCCTACGGCGAACACTGCCTTGGCGGCGCATACGCATTGGCTGGCGAACTCGTGCGCCGGATGCACTCGTCGGGACACCTCGATCAACCGCAAGCCTGGCTCAATATCGATAGCCCGGAAGATGTGATGATGGGTATGTATACCCGCGCTGTCGGTCTGACCTTGGCCAACTGTGTCGATTCCGGCGATGTGTTCGGCGTGCGCCACGAGGGGTTGCCCTTCATGCCACAGGAATGTATCTCCCGAGGCTATGGCATCATTCATGCCGTGAAGAACGATCCCCGCATCAGCGAGCGCGAGATCCGCTCACACTTTGCAGCACTTCGAAAGAGCCGCCGCGGCGTGGCGGCGTAACCTCTCCCAGCATTCCTGCGTGAGTCTGACGTTTGCTCGCACGGTCGGCGGAACATGGCCTGGGCGGTTGTTCGGGCGTCGATGCTGCAAGTTGAGCATACACCGCCTATACTGCTGCTCGTGAGACCGGAGCACAAAAGTCGTGAAGTGGCGCTGCAGATTCTCTTTGTCTGGGACTCTGCCGGGGCTGACGAGGATGCCATCGCCATTCAGATTGCCGAAGAATACAGCGGCAATGCTGACATTCGATCGCGCGCCATCGAAATGGCACGTGGCACCTGGATCCAGCGGGAAATGCTCGACCGGCGGATCGAACTCATCGCCCCGCAATGGCCCCCGCGGCGGCAACCGGCGGTCGATCGCAGCATCATCCGCCTTGCCGGCTACGAAATGACCGCTACAAAAACCCCGGCGAAAGTGGTGATCGACGAGGCGATCGAGCTGGCAAAGCACTATTCAACTGAAAACTCGGCGAGTTTCATCAACGGCGTGCTCGATGCGCTGCTGAAAGAACATCAATCCTTAACCGGCACGGAAGCGTCCGGCCGCGAAGGCGCGGAATCGTAGCCGCGACTCTGCCTCTCGTGTCCGTTGTCTACGATCCGTAACGAAAATGGGTTTCTTTTCCAAAACACTCGACAAGCTCAAGACCGCACTCACCAAGACCAAGGAGGTGCTTACCACCGACGTGCGCACGTTGTTCGTGCCCGGGCGGTCGATCGATGACGCCTTTCTGGATGAGATGGAAGAAAAGCTCATCCGCGCAGACATGGGCGTGAAACGCGTGCAGCTTCTAAAGACGGCGGTCCGCGATAGCTGGAAAGCGGGGAAGATCAAGAATGCCGAGCAGGCAGAAGGCGTGGTGCGGGAGCAACTTCTATCCCTCTTTCCCGCCGAGGCGAGCGAATTGACGCTTGCTTCCGTCGGCCCCACTGTAATCCTCGTTGCGGGGATCAACGGCGCGGGCAAAACCACTTCCATCGCCAAACTCGCCTGGATTCTTAAGAATCAGATGAACAAGCGGGTAATGGTCTGCGCCAGCGACACCTTCCGCGCCGCGGCGGTCGATCAGTTGGCGACGTGGGCCGACCGCATCGGCGTCGATATCGTCAAACACAAGCAAGGCGCCGACCCGGCAGCGGTGGCATACGATGCCTGCGAGGCCGCTAAGTCGCGCGGGGTGGATGTGCTCATCGTCGATACCGCGGGGCGCCTGCATACCCAACAGCATCTGATGGCCGAACTGACGAAGATTCGCAACGTCGTTGCAAAAAAGATCGATGGCGCGCCCCACGAGGTGTTGCTGGTGCTGGACGCCACGACCGGGCAGAACGGCGTGTTGCAGGCCCGCAACTTCGGAGCGGCAATCGACGTGAGCGGCATTATCCTCGCAAAACTGGACGGAACCGCCAAAGGCGGCGTAGTGATTGCGATCAAAGATCAGCTCGATATCCCCGTCAAGTTTATCGGGCTTGGCGAGACGCCGCAGGATATCGAGACATTTGACGGAACCCGCTTTGTCGGGGCGCTGTTTGACGAGCCAAAATCGGTCTGACCCAGGATTTTGCGGTTCGGACGGTTTCCATTAGACTGAATTTCATAATTTGGTGTTTGCCGGATGATGCTTTTAGCCGATTCCATTAATAAACCGAGCGGGGAAGTACGCGACATGCCGTACCGGGCGGGAAATTCGCCGGACGATATGCCCCATAAACCAAAAATATTCATCGTTGACGACGACCCGGATATCATCCGGCTCTTCGAAAGTTCCCTGCAATCAATGGGAACGCCGATTCACTCATTCGCATCGGCCGAGGATTTTCTGGCCGCCGTTAAGCCGAAGGATTTTGGGTGCCTTATTCTCGATCTCGCCCTGCCCAACATGAGCGGCACCGAGTTGCAGAGGATGCTGGTGGAAGCCGGCACCGAACTAAAAATCGTCATCGTGTCGGGTTTTGCGGACGTACCGTCGGTGGTGCAGGCATTTCGAGCCGGCGCGGTGGATGTGATCCAGAAGCCGATCGGCCGCGATTCCATCCGCGAGGCTGTTCGACGCGCGATGGCCAAGGCGCAGGCAGATCACGAGTTTCGCCTGAAGCGCGACGCAGCCGTCGAGATCATCGACCGGCTCTCTCCGCGTGAAAAGGAAGTCCTGGCGCGATTGGTCGCCGGCCGAGCCAATAAGCAGGCCGCGGTTGACCTGGAACTAAGCGTTCGCACGGTTGAAGTGCATCGGGCGCACATTATGGCCAAACTGAGCGTACGGAGCTTTGCCGAAGCCATGCACCTCTGGCTCCTGGCCCAGTCCGAACCGCGGACGGGCAAGACAAACTGACCCGCCCGCACATTCACGCTCATCACGCGCAATCGCCACCCGCCACGATCACCCAACCGTGAGCGTCTTCAGATATTCTTCAAATGATGCGCGTTGCTGCTCCAGAAGCTCAGCCAGCCGATCGCGCTCGGTCTGCATCTGTTCGATTTGCGTTTCCTGCTCGTTGAGCTTCTTCAACAACCGAGTGTAGTACTCGCTCTTATTCTCGACTGTGCGCATGTTTTCCCGAATCCGATTCTGTTCGTTGGTAACGGTGCCCAGCCGCTGACCAAGCTCGTTAATCTGCCGTTGCGTGGTGTTCATGGACCTTTTGAACTCGGCAGCCTTGACCAGTGCATCGCGAACCTCTTTGCTGATTTCGCCCGACCGGCTGTAGGCCAACACCTGCTCCACATCCATAGGCAGAATTGTCACCGACTCGGTAGCCACCAGTTCTTCTTTCACCGTCAGGAAAGCGCCTTTGCCCGCTTCCACAGGCGTCTTGAACCGGTAAAGCGTCTCGGTCGATTCTTCGGGTTTCGGGGAATCGATCAGCTTCCAGCCCTGCCGCAACGGATGCTCGACGAGCAACGTCTTGTCTTTATCGGCCTTATTCTCGGCTAGGTAGGTCTGCGTGCTCACATATTTCCGCTGGACATGCAAAATGCCTTCGCTGATCTTTCCACTCATGACACTGTTGGTGCTGCTATTCTTGGTTGAGTCAACGCGCATCTGCAGATCGATGCCATACGAAAGGAGCCGCTGCTGCCCGGGCGGGACATTGTCAATCTGCGCGTCGCCGGCGTAGGTCCCCGCTTCGAGCACGGTAATGGGACCGGTGAGGAGGTGTTTGTCGGTGGAATTGGTCAGCCGGGCACCGTTAAGCGGGTTTTTCTGGAGCACCTGCGCGTTATAGATAGAGAGTTTTTCGACGGTGACCTCATCAGTGACGATCGGCAGCATCGCCGACTTCTGACGAGCCAATGAGACACTGTCGACGGTGTAGCTGAACAGTTCCCCGACCTTCTCCGCGGTCGCGACGGACCTGACGGATGATGTGGCATCGATCCGGGTGCCCGCGGACTGCTCGAATGAGTCTGCCGCGAGTCCAGACATGGCGGCGGCCGGTGCCTCCGGTCGCGACATAAACGTTCCACCGAGCGCGAGGTTGCGCCGTCGATTCGCCCCTTCGGCCTTCGCTATTGAATCCTGCCCCATTGCCTCGTCATACATCTGCGGTTTCAAGCTCGCGTAAAGCTCCGGCTGCACCACGGGCCTTGGAATGTACAACGGCGAGTACAAATCCATCACAAAGCTGATTGGCCGCCCGGAAACAAGGCTCAGGTTCACGTCTTTCCAGTCATTATCTGTCTGATTTTCAACGATGGCCCACCCTTGCAAAATCGGTTTTGTATCCTGCTCGCCCAGAACAAGCCGGTACGACGTCTTCCACACCGGCGTTTCCACCACATAGCCGATTCGTACCCTGCGGGCATCTTTGCCGGCAAAGTTGATCGTCACCGGTTTCTTGTCCTGATCGCGAGACTGCGCCAAAGCCGACAGTGCCTTGGCCAACTCTTCCTGCAGGCCCGCGTCTTCCAGTCGAAGGTCGGAGAGGGCGTCAAGCTCGATCGACTTGATCGTCGCCCCGTTCAGAAGGTTGAGCACATGACGTTCGACTGTCTGCTCTTTCACAACGAGCGTCTTAGCTTCAACCCCCAGGATCGTCCCCGCGGCGCTCTCCCCGCCGAACTTTACTGTGACATTGGCGCCCCGAAGCTGATTGAGCAACTGCGCCAGCGACGGGTTGCCGGTGATGTCGACTTGGAAACTGCGGAGCGTCTTTTCCACCGGGTCAAGCGAAGGATAAGTGACTGTGGAAACCGTCCCGCCGTCCATGTCCTGCAGAATGAGCGACTTGAGAATGTCGTTAATCTGCGCCGCTTTGAAGCGCAGCTCAGTTGCCCCATCGCCAAACACCTGCCCGCTGTGCTCAAAATAGCCCACGCCGGAGGAGAAGAGTACGACCTGGCTAACCGGGACTTCCTGTGTTTCGGGTGCCGGTTGCACGACGGGTTGATTGTTTGGTTGACCTTTTGCCATATCAGAACCGTATCCAACGCCTGCAACGGCGAGTGCGAGAATGATGGAACGCGAGAAAGAACGCGAGTTCATAAGACCTCCAGTGTGCCGCAATGCAGGGATGATGTTACCCATAAGCGACTGAGACGACGAACCTGCCGAAAAGTTCGCCGGTAAACTCGCAAGCAGTTCCGCCGTTGGGACTCGGCTTTAGGGAGCCGAGTCGGGTTGGTCGTTTCCGCAGTTTGACCCCGGCATACGAGATAATACGGGCCGCTTCGACTTTTCTGCAGTAATTGACAGCGGGCTGCTATTCAAGAATGCGTAAAACGATGGAAGCTTTCTGTATCTTCCGGCGTCTGATGTGAGTACGATAGGGTCGAATTTGAAGATTGCTTGCCAGCAAGGCTGCACTTGCTGGAAGTCTGGTCGATGTGGCGGACACGGGCGGCGCTTGAGCCGTTGCCGAGCTTGGGTCCGGTGCTTTATTCAGACAAGTTTCTCACAATTCTCGGTTGGCGATGGCTGAACCCGCCATCATTTTACTTTTATTTTCGCTCCCGGTTGCCAACTGAGGGTGAAGTGAGTGACAAACCTGTGTACAGCCCCCGACGGTCGGCAAGCCACGCCGATCGTCGGCCATGTTGCCAGTCCTCAAAATCTACCCTCCCGCCGAGTTCTAGATAAAGGCGCCGATCCATGTGTCGGCACGGAAGCCCGATCCACCAGTGCTCATGATGATCGTATCGCCGAGGCTCGCCGCAATGCCCGCGGTGATGTTCTTGGGCAGATTGGTGAGCGTGCTCCATGAGTTGGTCGCCGGGTTGTAGGCCTCGACCTTGTTAAGCGTCGCCCCGGTAATCTCACCACCAATGATGATGATGCGCCCCTTGTGCGCGATGGTCGACGCATTGGCATGACTCCGCGCGCTGGTGAGCGATTTCACGCTGGTCCATGTGTTGGTTGACGGGTTGTATCGGAAGACGTCGCTCTTAAACACGCTTGACGCGTCCTGACCGGTCTGCCCACCGACGGCGTAAATCAGACCATCGAGCGCCACCGCACCGAAGTGATTTCGCGCTGCTGGCATCGATGCCTTCGTTGCCCAGCCGGCGGCGGTGTTGTCGAGATTGAGCGACCAGTGCTCGGCCTTGTCTTTGCGCGCCGCGTCGCTGCCTCCGAAGAAGTGAAGCGTGCGGCCGATGAGCACCATCTGCCCGCTGCCCCGCGCCTGAGGCAGATTGGGCAGCGTGCTCCAGGAATCGTTGCTGCTGTCGTAAACAAAGGCCTTGTTGGTCGCGAACGCCTGCGGGCCGGTCGGGCCTTGCGCGCCGGGGGGATAGCCGCCGGCGACGTACATGAATCGGTCGTCCTGCGCCGTCGCAGCATGGGTGAGCTCCAGTGGCGCGTCATTCAGTTGCGTCCATTGGTTTGTCGCGGGGTTGTAGACATGCGCCACTTTACTCGGACGATACTGAGAATTGAGATACCCGCCGAAAGTATAGAATTTGCCGTTAAACACCGCACCGAACCCCTCGGCGCGAGCCACCGGATTGTTTGCCTTGGTCGTCCACTTCAGTGTGCCCAATGCCGGGTTGGGAGTGGGCGTCGGAGCGGTATCATTGTCGGCGATGGTAATGGTCGCCGATGAGTTGAACGCGTTGCTGTAGTCCATCGCGGTGGTGAGCGCGATCGAGACTGTTTCATTGCTTTCCACGAGCGTGTCATCGATCGGACTGACGAGAATGCTGGTTGTGGCACTCCCCGCAGCGAAGATTGCCTGCCCGCTGAGCAGAGTATAGTCGCTGCCGTTGGTGGCCGTCCCGCTGACTGCATAGTTGACGATGAGGCTGCCCGCAGTTGAGCCAGTGCGCGAGAGGGTGAACGTCCCCGGATTGTTCGATTCCCCCGCCGACGCATCACTTGCGGCAACACTCACCACCGGCAGTCGGTTGGACCCGCCGACAATCTCAACAAACGCAATCTTGTTGTTCTTCGCGCCCGTCGCATTGCTGATGGTAAGCCGGCCGTCGGTCACATTGACAGTAACGGTTCCTTCGGCAAACCGATTGGAAGTCGTCGGCGTGGCGTTAACCGCGAGCGTCCCCTCGACATTCACTTTGAACACGCTGTCAAAGTAGCCCGGATCGCCCGCGACGACGCGCACGGTGTATTGCCCGTTGGGCACCGCAAACTCCCAGGAGTAGTTTGCCCCGTTCTTCTGAAAATGGTGAAACGTGTCGTATCGCTGATCGTCGAGTTGATTGCGGTCGCGACCGTCGCGGTTGTCCGCCGACCAGCCGTAGGTGAGGCCATTGCTGCGCAGGCCGTAAGGCGCGCCGGTGTCGACACGGTGAAAATCGGGCACTGGAGTCGAGCCATCCGGCTGAAAGCTGAAGCGGCGCACGAACGCCGGCGTCGACTGCGCCGTCGGGGTGTCCGTCGACGTTAAAAGCCCCATCGTCGCCGCCACGGCGCGCTCAACGTAGGCTTCGCGCGCCATCGCTTCTGCGTCGCCGAAGTGATCGGCGCAAAAGAGCGAACGCGTTTCGAGCAGTTCGACAATCCGTGCAATTGACTTCGCCCGTGTGACTAACTTCTTCATGGTGATGCCTCAGTACAATCCGGCTAGCCAGAAGATTACCCCATGAATGGTCGCCCGGCGATTGAATTCAGCGAATGCAAGTCGGTTCGATTGCTGAAATCCGCGTCCGGAAAATAGCGCCGGCGTGACGCCGCCCACACAATAACACGGCGCCGGGAGGGGGAAGTCCCATAAACCACTGAAGCAGCATTACTTAGAGTTTTCTTCCGGCAGTTCGTCGAATCGTCGTGGCGTGTTTGTTGATCCAGATCGAAAGAGGAGCCGTGACGACGTACCTTCGAGTGAAACCCAGCGCTCATCGGCAACCGGCAGAGTGAATTCCCGCGCCGGCGACCCCGCTGCCGCTACCGTATTGCGCAAAACTGGCGCGCGGAACACTACAATCGAGAAAGAAAATACGAACAACGCAACAGCGGCGACGAGTCCGCAACGGGCGACCAATCGAGACGGCATGACGCACTTCTCCACCTCTCCATTCGATGCGCCTCCAACGCAAAGAATGGACCTGAAAAATACCCACGATCGACCCGCAAGCAATCAGTAAATTCCGCAATTCAGATTAAGATTGGTCCGATATTCTTCGCAACCTGCACATGCTCCCAAGAGAGCAACGACCAGACGAGGCCGGCCTACGAGCCGGCGAGAACAAAATCCAGCGGATACGCCGACAGCTGTTCAGATCCCGAATCAGTAATGAGAAAGATGTCCTCCAGTCGTACCCCTCCGTTGATGGTCTGGCCATACAGCCCCGGCTCAAGCGTGATCAGGTCACCCGCCGCGAGCGTATCATTCCAGTTTCGGTTCACGCGCGGCTGCTCGTGGGCGTTAAGCCCGATGCCATGCCCGAGATGATGTTCAAACTTCAGCCCCTCAAAATCATGCAACCGAGCGATCGCCAATTCATGTAACGCTGCACACGAGACGCCCGGACGAAGCTGCGGCAGGACGAGATCAAACACTTCAAGCACGCGCGCGTGCGCGCGACGCTGCAGCGGTGTGGGTTCACCGCCGACACAAAACGTGCGACACATATCGGCGATGTAACCGTTGGCGCCGAAGCCGAGATCGAGCGGCATCAGCTCTCCGGCCTCGATCGCGCGCTCGCGCGGCAAACCCCCGCCGGTTCCAGATTGAAAGTCATTCCCCAGCCACCCAATCGGCCGCCCCGCAAATTTCACTGCGGCGGCATGGCACTCTGCACACACCTCGACCTCGGTCATTCCCGGGCGAAGCGCCGCTCGAATGCGCTCATAGATCGTCTGAACTCCAGCGATGCTTTCTTTGATCAGTCGAATGTCCAACGCATCTTTCGTCCGCCGGAGCGAGAGCAGGGGCTGCATGAGGTTGACGCTCTCACGCTGCCCAACCAGCGAAAACGCGTCCGCCCCACACACCCCCGTCTGCGGGAAACACGAACCCAGCGCCGCGATCGCTTCGCCGACCGGATGATCAACGAGCGTGCCGGCACGGTTTGAGACATAAGTGCGCATCGAAGCAACAGTTGCGCCGGAGACATCACCCTCGGCATGAGCGAGTGTGGTTGCGCCGTCGGCGTCGATCCAAAGCGCGCCCGGGCGATGGCGCACGGGACGAAAACCGGTGAGATATTGAACATTCTCCGGCGTAGTTATCAGCGCGCCGGGCAACTGCGCGTTCACCAGAAGTTGCACAAAGCGGTGCTGGCGCGCGCGGATGAGCGTGATATCCGGTTCGCTGTATTGCATCATTCACCTCCTCCACGTTGGCTATCGTTGCCTGGATAGCGTCGATCGATTGTAGAACAGGGCGATGGTCGTTGAGATGACAATCAAGAGTATCACCGCTGGCCATGCATGGGACATCTGGCCCTGATCGTAGTCGAGATAGATGCTGATCGGGAGCGTTGGCCTGCTTGACTGCATTCCAAAGACCATTGCCGTTGCGCCAAACTCGCCAAGGGCGCGTGCGAAGCCAAGCATCAACCCGCTGGCGAGACCGCGCGCTGCCATTGGCAGACTGACATGCCAGAACATTTGCAGCGTGCCGGCGCCATTGATGCGGGCGATGTCTTCCATCTCGCGCTCCACACTCGCGAACGCGGCGCGCGTGGGGAGATAAATCAACGGAATTGCCACAAGTGCGGCGGCGATGACTGCACCTTCGATGCGAAACAATATCGAGTAGTCAAACCGGGCAAACAACCATCGCCCGGGCCAGCCGCGCGCACCTAGCGCCATGATAATCAGGTAGCCCACCACGGTCGGCGGGAGAACCATGGGCAAGACGATCAGACCTTCGACAAGGCTCATCGCAAAATAGCGACGACGCGTGTGCAGATAAGCCAGCGGCACTGCAATGATCACCGCAACCAATGTGGCCAGCACCGTGATGCGCAGCGAGAGCAGCAGTGGGGGCAGCAGGGCATCCATTCATTTCCGGCTTTCAGCGGGCACAGCAAAACCAAATTCGGCCAGCCGCGCCTGCCCCGGTTCGGCCAGCAAATCATGCAAGAACGCCCGGGCTTCCTCGGCGCGCGGTGACCGCGCCACCACCGCCGCGGGAAATGCAATGGGCGCGTGCAGCGCCGGATCGATCTCGCAAACAATCTTCACCTTATCCCCCGAAAGCTTCGCATCGCTGGCATAAACGATGCCGACATTCACCTCGCCGCGCTCGACATAGCCAAGCACCTGACGCACATTGGCCGCGGTGATGATGCGATCTGCGAGCAGGGAACTTAGCCCCGCATTGCTCAGGGCTTCAAACGCATATGCGCCTGCAGGAACAGTCTTGGGTTCACCGATGGCGATGCGCCTGACCTGCGAATCATCGAGATCCGCCAGCGAGCCGGCATTGATGTTGCTTTCCCCGGGCGCAATCAGCACGAGCCGGTTGGATGCGACATCGCGCCGCGTTGCGGCATCGATTGCGCCCTTTTCTTGCAACCGATCCATCTGCTTCACCCCGGCGCTGATGAAGAGATCGACCGGCGCGCCATGGAGAATCTGCTGTTCAAGCTGACCCGATGAACCAAACACAAACTCCACCTCACCTTTGCCGGCAGCTTTTCGATCGGAAGCGACTTGGACGAGCGCATCTTTCATACTCACCGCTGCCGCCACGGTGAGAGTCCCGGCGCGCGAGATTGCGGCAACACTCAGTAATGTGACAACCGCAATCCATCGGATCATGCGACGCTCTTTCATAGCGACCCCGAATGCCCGCGAGCCGACTCGCTGTTGAGACACGGCGGCAGCAGAGAGTTGGGACATTGGAAGCTGAACCAACCGTGGTTCTGCTCGTAGCTGCCTGCTGTCCGCTGTCGGCTCTCTGCCAGCGTGCCGAGCATTCATTATGCACCCAAGACCGGTCAAACACGAGTCGTCGTCAGTGGGATGCCGGCTTGCTGGCAAACGGCCTTGAGCGCATCGGCGGCAACATTGAAAAGCGACTCGCCGGTTTCGCCGTGCGAGTGCCCCGCGACTTTCAAGTGCGGCTCGAGACTCAGGCACCCGCGATACCCGCTGGCGTACGCGTCTTTCAGAATCGGAAGCAACTGCCCGTCACCCTGCCCGGCGGGCACCACCCTGCCGGTTCCCTTCACCGCGTCTTTGATATGAATGTGCGTGGTGAACGGCTTGAGCTGAGGCCAGATCGCGAGCGGATCTTCCCCGCATTGCACAAAATTCGCGAAGTCAAACGCTGTCCGAAGCTTGGGGGAGTTGATCGCTTGCATGAGATCGACACACCGGGTGCCGGTATCGCCGTAAATCCCCTTTTCATTCTCATGCACGAGCGTTACGGGCAGGTCCGTGATGTAATCGACCTTCATCTTAAACCGGGCAATCACCTCATCGCGATGAGGTGCGATCGCCCCCGCGCCCTCCCCACCCGGCGGATAGTAGCTGAACACACGGATGAGCGGCGCGTTAAAAAACAAAGCCGCGTCCACTGCAATCTTGAATCTCGCAAAGTGCTCCTCCCACGGCTGATCGATCGCGACCTTCCCCACCGGCGACCCGATCGACACGACGCCCATCTTCGCCTCGGCCAGCTTGATCTTGATCGCGCGGCGCGTTTCCAGATCAAAGTCGAGCACGTTCTTGGAGTACGCGCCGCGCAACTCCACAAGTGTCACGCCGTTTGCCCGACAGACGCGGGTTTGTTCGTCAAAATCCGGGGAGATTTCATCTGCGAAAGCGCCGAGGGTTAGCATATGACTTATCCTTAGTTCAATCTGTCGGCTCGTCAAGGCGGCATCAGTGGAGTTCGACTTGATGCACGCCGCCGCAACCCAATGTTCACACCACACCCATCGCCTGACTCAACCGGCGCACTTCGTTCACACTCATTCCGCCCAGCTTCGGGATGCGCGTAGAGCCCATCGGCGGGATGATGGCGTGGCCGAGGCCCAGACGAGATGCCTCGCGCAGTCGCTGTTCCAACTGCCCGACAGCACGCACCTCGCCGGCCAGACCAAGTTCTCCTAGGGCCAGCATGCCGATGGGCAACGGTCGATTGAGGTGCGCACTCGCTATTGCAAGCGCGCATGCAAGGTCGGCAGCCGGCTCGATAATCTTCACACCCCCGACGACATTGACATACACGTCGTCCGCTGCCAGTTTCAGCCCGCCGCGTTTTTCCAGCACTGCCAGGATCATGCTCACCCGGTCGCTGCTATACCCACTCACCTTGCGCTTCGCCGCGCCGATCACACTGCTCGCCGTCAGTGCCTGCACTTCCACGAGCATCACCCGCGAGCCAGTCACTGTCGCCGTCAACACGCTCCCGCTGACCGACTCCCCGTCGTGCGGTTCGACAAACAGTTTCCCGGGGTCGTCAATTGCCTGCAACCCTGTGCCGGTCATCTCAAAAATGCCCACCTCATGCGTGCTGCCAAAACGGTTCTTGATGCATCGCACAATGCGATGACTGTGGTGGCGATCGCCTTCAAAATAGACCACGGTGTCTACGATGTGCTCAATGATCTTCGGCCCCGCAAGCGTGCCAGCCTTGGTGACATGCCCCACTACAATCACGGCGGTGCCCGTGAGCTTCGCGAGGTAGACCAGATCCATGCAGCAATCGCGCAGCTGCGTCACACTGCCCGGCGCCGCGGGTAGTTCCGGCTTGTAGATCATCTGGATCGAGTCGATCACCACGACCCGCGGCGCGTGCTTGCGAATCTGATTCAGAATGCGTTCGAGATTCGTCTCTGCGAGGATGAGCAGGTTCGGCGAGGTGATGCCGAGTCGCGCGGCGCGCATCTTGGTCTGCCGGGCCGATTCTTCGCTGGTGACATAAAGGACTGGAGGAGAAAGCGAGCCGACAAGATCACGAGTCGGGCGCGTGTCGGATTCTATCTGGCGGGATTGAGGGGAAGCACTTCTTCCTTCAGCTCCTTCGCCTCTCTGTTTCTCTGATGCAGTTCTCTGCGCTCCGAGCTTCCCCGCCACTTGCAACAGAAGCGTGCTCTTGCCAATGCCCGGCTCGCCGCCGACGAGCGTCGCACTGCCGGGCACGATGCCCCCGCCGAGCACGCGGTCAAACTCCGGCACACCTGTGGGAGCCCGCGGCGCGTCGGCGGCGCTGATGTTATCGAGCGTTGTCGCCTCGGCGCCGCGCATCAGGTCGCCGGTCGCGCGCGGGCTGTCGGGATCCTGCTCGAACCCCTCCCGCGACAGGCGATCCGGCAACAAAGACCCCGGCTTGTGCCGATCTTCCGTCGGGGGGGTGAACTCCTGAAGCGCGTCCCATGTGCCGCAGTCGGGACACTTTCCAAACCACTTCGGATGCACGCTGCCACAGTTGTTACACAGAAACTGCTTGCGAATTTTCGCCATGCCAAGCATCCTACCGGTGAATTGTTCCGCGCGGAACAATTGCGCAAATCGGGCCGCGCCGCGATATAACTCCCGAATTCATAATTATTTACATTCGGCAGTTTCTACATATGGATCGCGCGCCTCCCTAACAGCTTCGCCACCTTTTGTTATCTCGATCACACTTAGTCTGTGGCCCATGTCACGTCGTAATGTGGCATCCGGAAAGCGATCGGCCCCCAGGGAGCTTGCAGCGGGCCTGCCCCGCAGGCAACGCTGCCGCGGACGAAAATGGGGCCCTTTAAGGCGACAAAATATCACCATTCAGTAATTTTAGTGACTCGATTCGCACCGCAGCATTCCGCGATCGCCCGACACGCTCTCCCCACAACCCGCGGAGTCGGCAGGTTCATTGCGCATCGCCTTTTTCTCCCGGCACGCTTAAAATTCACCCGTGACGCAGCAGCAGCTTCTCGATGCGCTTTCCAATCTTCCCTCCGTTGGCGAACTGGTGAAAGATCGCGGGAATCGGCAGGTGTGGCGCGTCCAGCTTGGAGCGACGCCATACTTTCTCAAGTGGTATCCTCGGGCCGGGAACGCGATCAAGCGCAAGCTGGTCGGCAACCCCGCCCTGCTCGAATTCACCAGGCTCATTGCGCTTCAGCAGGCCGCCATCGCTTCCCCGAGGGCGATCGCGGTGCTGCGCGGGTTTAAGATCAACAGCGTCCCCGGCGATGCCGTAATTCTGCAGGCAATCGAACCCTCTGTCCCGCTGGATAAGTATCTGAATGATCTGGAGTTGCGCGGCGAACCCGTACCCGACCGACCGCTGCTGGCGCGGCAACTGATTGACCTGATTTATCATCTCGGCAAAGCCAAACTCGGACATAATGATCTGCATCTGGGCAACATCCTGCTTTCACAGGGCAAGCTTTTTCTGCTCGACGGCTACGCGGTGCGCAACGGGGGTCTGAAGATGAGCCACGTGCTCATGCTCGGGCACAGCGCCGGACGATGGGCAACCCGCACCGAGATGGTGCGCGGGTGGCGACTGCTGATGGCGAGCGACAGCCGCCCGCCGTCGGCCAACCCGGTCAGCGAGGAGATGAGCCGGAAGTTTCTCGACCGCACCCGCGGCGGCAACGCCTACTTCGGCATCATCAAGCTCGATGACCTGCACGGACGCTTTTTCAAGCGAGTTAAAGCACCTCGGTGGTGGTCGCCAGTGAGCGAACTGCAGATCACCGAAGCCGATTGGATCAGCCAATGGCCCATCATTCGCGAGAAGCTGCAGCGGGAAGAGTATCCCGCCATCAAGCGGTCGGCGAGTGGAGATGTGTTTGAAGGCACAATCCAGCTCGCCGGGCGCGATATTGATGTCATCTTCAAGCTGCCGAAGCGCAAGACCTTCATCAAGCGGGTCAGCAGCTTCTTTCGCAGTAAGAACTCACGGAGTTGGACCAAGGCCTGGAAAGTGATGATTCGCAATTTCCCGGTTGAGTGGCCCCTTCTTCTGGCAGAGAAGACGATCGTGGGATATCCGTTACGTACACTTTTGATCCTGGCGCGCGTGCCGGGGCCGACCCTGGAAGAAGCCGACCTCGATTCGATGCCGCCGGTCGACCGCGAGCGATTCTTCCGCCGGCTTGGCCGCACTCTGCGACGTCTCGAACTCGCCGGGTTCGGACACTTTGACGCCAAAAGCAGCAACTGGATTGTGCTGGCCGACGAAAGGCGCGGGCCCACACCGGTCATTATCGACGTTGATGGAATACGACATTATCGCACCGATGGCGAGGGCATCGAGCGCCTCCTGCGAAGCATGAAGCTTCACCGGCAGTACACTAGGCAAGACAGTTACTGGCTCTGCAAGGGATATGCGCCATTTGCCCGGGTGCTGGATGAGACAACGCAAACTGCTGAAGGACAATAACTGCAGCGGGCGTTTCATTCGCCGCGCGCCCGCCTAGAATGCCCGCACGCATGTCGCTCGCCACGATTCAGCCGCGAAGGATCCTGCTCATCAAGCCCAGCGCGCTCGGCGATGTCGTGCATACACTGCCCATTCTCCGGTTGCTGCGCCGGCGGTTCCCTGTGGCACATATTGCCTGGCTGATCGATCCGGCGTTTGCCAATCTCATCGAAGGCCATCCTGATCTGAATGAGATCATTCCGTTTCGAAAAAAACATTATGCCCAAAGCTGGCGCGATCGCGCCGCGGCGGCCGATCTGTTCAGTTTCAAAGGCGACCTGCGCGACCGCCGTTTTGATCTGGCCATCGACCTGCAGGGGTTGTTCCGAAGTGCGTGGCTGGCGTTCTACTCCGGCGCGCCGGTGCGAGTTGGGTTTGGAAATGCGCGCGAGATGTCTCCATTTTTTTACACGCACCGTGTTCCGGTGCGCAACCTCGAAGTACATGCAATCGATCGCTACGCCGCTCTTGCCGCGGCGCTCGGTTGCGCGCCGGGGCCGCTGGAGTTTGATTTTGCAACCACCGACGCAGACCGCACGCAGTTGTGCCGCCGGGCGGAAAATTGCGGGCTGAGTCTTGATGGCGGCGGCCGTGCGGTACTTTTGCCGGGCACAAACTGGGAAACCAAGAAATGGCCGTTAAAGCACTTCGAGGCACTCGTGCCTATGTTGCGAGATCGCTTCGGCCTCGCTTCAATCGTTGCCGGCGGGCCTGATGCGCCCGCTATTGCCGGGGCGAGGAGTCTCGTCGGTCAAACCACGCTCAAGCAACTCGTTGCACTGCTCGAGCGGGCCGATGTGGTCATCGCCAATGACACCGGCCCCATGCACATCGCTTCGGCGTTGGGTCGGCCGTTGGTGTCGGTGTTTGGACCGACCAATCCCGTGCGCACCGGCCCATACAAACGCATGGATTCCGTCGTGCGGCTCAACGTAGCCTGCTCGCCGTGCTATTCACGAAAATGCAGCCACCAGAGTTGCCTGCAATGGCTCACCGCGGAGATGGTGTGTGATCGGGTGGCAGTGGCGTTGGCGGCAGGCCACAAATAGGCCGATTCGCGTCATGCCGGCTTGTTCACTCGATAGTTACCCTCGAGAATCGCCCCCGCCCCCACTGCCAGCGCGGGGGCGGTGACATCACCCTTAATCTCCGCCTCCGGCCCGACCATCACCGGCCCGCGGCTGATAATGGTGCCCTTCACCTTGCCGCGCACCACCATCCCGCCGCACTGCAATTTGTCGGCAACCACATTGCCCTTCTTTTCAACGGTGATGATCCCCACCGTATCAATCGCCCGGCGGGCCTCATATTGCTTGATCGTCACGTCTTCAACGCGCAACGACTTGTTGCAATGCCGGCAGGTGATGGTCATCGCCTTGCGGCTAATCTCCTGCGATTGACTGCAGTAGAGGCAGACAATCGTCTGCCCGTCATCCGGCTGCGACGATGTAAGCGGCGAATGAGCCATATGCAATCAAGAATTGGACAAGGCGGAGGCTCCGCGGGGGTGAACCCGGTCGCCGCACGCAGAGCACAGCGGTCAAGCTGCGTCACCCACTTTCATCCCGACAGGATCTACTTCACCTGCTCCACCTGCCGCCCGGCACCTGCAATGTTGGGATTGACGCTGACACTCACTTTCGGGGGCATGCCATTGGCGCCGCGCTTGCCGGCTTCGGGGCCGACCGATACATGACCATTGAACGACGCGCCCTCTTCCACGACGAGCTTGGTGGCCTGCAGATCGCCCTCGTAACGAGCCGATGCTTTCAACTCGATGCGGTCGCTGGCGGTGAGGTTGCCCTTCACTTCGCCTTCGACAACGATCGCGCCCGCGTCCACGTCGGCGGCCAGACGGGCCTCCTTCGCCACATGCAGCTTGCCGTTGGTGTTGATCTTTCCTTCAAACCGCCCCTGCAACCGAAGGCCTTTTTCGAAGGTCATTTCGCCTTTGAACGAAGCGTCCGGTCCGATAACTGTTGGAAATTCGCCGATGTCTGCCATGGTGTGCCTCCTGCACGAAAGGGTTACAACTGAATACGTTGCATTACGGTTGAATCAACGATTGCTATGCAAGTTCGCTGGTTAGATCGATGGAAACTGCAAACAAGTCCTGCAACCCGACCGCCTTCCGCTTGGGGTTGCCCCCGTTGGGGTTGAAACTGGCGGTGTTGCGGAAAATTCCGCCGGACTCCACTGTGTTGTTGATTGTATTGACGTCGATCGCCAACCCCCAATCATCCCCAGACCCACCGAAGCGGACCGCATTTAGAAAAGTGCCGGCGTCGGCGGTATAGCGTGCGACAAATGCGTCAAAACTCGAGTCACGGCGGTTGTCGTCTTTGAAATCGTCATCGCCCAGAATGCTCTGAAGCGTGTCGGTTGCGGTACTACCGTTGAACTCGATCTGCCCTGCGAATGAACCAGTGACAATCAGGGTGTTGTCAGCCACGCGCAATTGCGAAACCGCCTCGTAATCATCTCCGGCAATCGGCATGGCCCACTGCAGGTTGCCACGGAGGCCGATCTGCGCGACGTATGCATCCAGCAGGCTCACGCCCTGCCGTTCTTTGTTGTTGTCAAACTCATCGCCGTCTTCCCGCGCTCGAAAGTTGGCGACGCCCGGGCCGGGGTCGAGATCGGCAAACTCCTCGAAGTAGCCGGTGAGGAAGATGCGGCCCTGCGGATCGATTGCGAGGCTATCGCCGGCGTCGTATCGCTCTCCGCCGAAGGGTTTGATGTAGTCGAGCTTGCCGCGCGGGCTGAGTCGTAGCAAGAAGCCGTCGGTGCCGCCGATCGCCTCCACAATCAACTTGCTACGGCTGGGATCCCAATCGGCCTCGCCGGCAAAGCTGCCGGTAACGTAGACATTTCCAGAGCCGTCGAGAGCGATGCCTTCGCCGGAGTCGCGGTCGAGCAAATCGACGCCATCGCCCCCGGCATTGTAAACCCACTGCAGCCGGGCGATGGGGGCGGAATCAGTCTGTTGGAACTTGGCGACAAAGATGTCGTCGCGGCCCTTGGCAACGACGCTCTTCACCTGTTTCGTTGGGTTAAAATCGGCTTCACGGGTGAAGTAGCCGGTGGCAATAACCGCACCATCGTCGGTAATGGCGATGTCTTTCACGGTATCATCAAACACCCCGCCGAAAGTGCTGGCCCAGAGAAAGTTGCCGTCGATGGTGTATGCGGCAATGAACGCGTCGTGATACCCTTCCGACCTGCGATTGACCGTGCCCGCTTCACTTCCATCAAAGTCGACCGTGCCCTGAAAACTTCCAGCGATGTAAAGGTTGCCATCCGAGCCTAACCGGAGGGTGGAGAGGTACTCGCCTTGTTTGTCGATGGTGGGACCGACTCGGTTTCGGAAGTCGGAGATATCGGCCTGCACCGTTGAGTAGAAAAATTCCTCGTCAATGCGGCCGGCGTCGGCACCGATCTGGAATGCCCAGACCAAAGCCCCGGTTGCGGCGTAACGGGCGACGAACAAGTCGCTCTGGCCGCGCGCGGTCAGCACCGAATTGCCACTCGCTGGCGCGGCGGGGTTGGAAAAATCAACGGTCCCGGAAAACTGTCCCGCAAGAATGCGCCCGCCGTCGGGGGCTGTTTCTACGGCGTTCGTGGCGTCATTGATCGATCCCCCGAGCGTGAGCAGGTTCGAGGTGAGCAGCCTACGATTCTCGAGCAGTTCCACTGCGGCGCGTGTCATTCGCGTATCCCTTCCTTGCTTTAGCCGACGGCGGGCAAGAGCATATCGCCATCGTGAAACAAACGCGAGACTTCGGAGCCGCTTCATGCACGAAAAAGCAACCAACCTGCAAAGGATGATCGATTGCGGGGTGATCGCAATCGTTCGCACGCAATCGGCCGACACCGCCAGGGCCATCGCCCGCGCCGCCATCACCGGCGGGGCTGGCGGGATTGAGATCACCCTCACCACACCAGACGGGCTGGAGATCATCGCCGAGTTGTCGCGGGAGTTTGGCCAGCGGTGCATCATTGGCGCGGGAACGGTGCTCAACGCCACAACCTGCACCGCAGCCCTGCGCGCCGGAGCGAAGTTCATTGTTTCGCCCTCGTATGACCCGCAAACGCTCCAGTTGGCACTAAAATCGGGGGCAATCAGCATTCCTGGAGCATTTACACCTGCCGAGATCCTCACGGTCTCGCGCGCTGGTGCGGACTTAATCAAGGTCTTTCCGAGCACAAGCGTAGGTCCGGCGTACTTTCGCGACCTGCTGCGCCCGCTGCCCCATTTGAAGCTCATCGCAACCGGCGGGGTCACGATGAATGACGCGGCAGAGTGGATCCAGTCCGGCAGCATCCTGGTAGGCGTCGGCGGCGATCTCATTCCGGAGGGCGCGATCGAACGAGGCGACTGGGACGCCGTCTCGGCGCGAACGGCGGCGTTCGTCGAGACCGTCCGGCTGGCGCGCGTCCGATAAACGCGTTGTTCTTGCCCTGCAATGGCCCATCAAGAATTGTTGACGCTATCACCGATAGCAATAAACAAGGTGAACTCTTCGCTTATGCCTCTCGCCCAAGTCACGCAGACGGCTGCAAACGCTGCCGCCGACCTTGCGACTCAGCAGCCGACGTCGTTTCTGTCGTGGCTGCGCGCGCCGTGGCTGTTGCCCGAGCAGGCCGACCTACTAATCTGGTGCCGCGATATGAATCCCGGTGCTGCAACGCTGTTGGTGGTCGCAGGGATCGTTTACCTGTTATTTGGCCTGTACATGTTTAAGTGGCTGGTGACGCTCAACGCGGCGCTGATGGGGGCCTATTTTGGCTCGCTCGTCGGCAGGACAGGCGATGCCGCGGTCGCCGGCGCCTTTATGGGGGGTTTTGCGGCCGCGGTGGCGACCTGGCCTCTTATGAAGTACGCCGTCACCATCATGGGAGCGATTTTCGGCGCGCTCCTGGGAATCAGCATCTGGCGCAGCGCCGGGCTCGACCCCGGCTACGCATGGTCCGGCGGGCTGACCGGGTTGATCTTCTTTGGCATGCTGAGCTTTCTCGTATTTCGAGTCAGCGTAATGAGTTACACGAGTTTGCAGGGTTCGGTGATGCTGATTTTCGGCATCATCAGCCTGATCTATCGCTCGCCGGACATCGGCACCCGTCTTACTGACGCAATGACCTTCAAGCCGTTCATCCTCCCCGCCGCCATTTTCATCCCTGCGATCGCGGGCATGTTCTACCAAAGCCAATCCGGCGGCGGTGAGGTCGACGCAAAGAAAAAGTAGCGTGCACCCTTTGCATTGGCCATATGGCTTAACCCGTTGAAATACTGACATTTCATTCGCGATTGATATACTTCCGCTGGTTGCTGCCGCGCACGGGAATCGTGGTAGCCAGCCACTTTCTCAGGGAAGGACCTTTTTTATGAGCATGTTTCCGAGCGAACAGGCGCGAAAGCCGATCGAGCTTGAATATGGCACGACCGACAAGAGCACATTTAACTTCTTCAACACCGTGTATGCGTGGATGGCCGTCGGGCTGGCGGTGACGGCGTGCGTGGGAATCATGGTTTCGCGCTCGCCACAAGTCATGAAGTTCATGTTTGCGAACCAGTACGTCTACGTCGCGGCCATTCTGGGCAGCGTGGCGATCGCCTGGAGTGTTGGGTCGGTGGCACTGCGCGTCAGTGCGATGGCGGGGCTGGGGATGTTCCTTGTTTACGCTGCACTGGTGGGAGTGCTCACCAGCTACATTTATGTCGCCTACAGCATGGACACGATCGGCGCGGCCTTCCTCATGACCGCGGGGGTCTTCGGCGGGATGAGTGTTTACGGGTTTATCACCAAGCGCGACCTGACGTCGATTGGCTCGATCCTGGTCATGTGCTTCTGGGGACTGCTGCTGGCGTCAATCGTCAATATTTTCCTTGCGAGCAACGCCCTGAGTTGGGTCATTACTTATGCCGTGCTGGCGGTGTTCATCGGCCTGACCGCGTACGACACGCAAAAGCTCAAGAACATCGCCCAGCAACTCGACGGTGACCCGGCCACGCTACAGCGATATGCCGTGATCGGCTCGCTCAATCTTTACGTTGATTTTATCAACATCTTCCTGGCGATCGTTCGCATCCTCGGCTCGCGAAAGTAAAAGCACCC
>ERZ761602.257-NODE-257-length-124651-cov-14.384723_pt1 | contig 124651 bp, 92 predicted proteins | sample MGYA00512165_ERZ761602 | MGnify/ENA primary metagenome ERZ761602 (study PRJEB28899, sample SAMN02445085) | bioreactor sludge metagenome | biome: EBPR sludge; isolation source: Thorneside wastewater treatment plant | place: Australia: Brisbane, Thorneside...
TTCTTTATGACTTCCTGCAAATGAAAAAAAATGAAAAAATCGTTTCAACTCCACAAAACCAGCAACATGATGAATGAATTTTTGCGGGCTTGCCTGCTTTTCACCGCACTGCTTCTGCAACTCTCCTTGTCTGCACAATGGACCTGGCAGGAAACCGGCAACGCCTCCTACTATGCCGACAAATTTCATGGCAGATCAACTGCCAGCGGAGAACGATACAATAAAAACGAACTGACAGCAGCACACCGCAGCCTTCCGATGGGGTCCATTGTACGCGTGACAAATGCTCGAAGCGGCCAATCGGTAGAAGTGCGCATCAACGATTGCGGCCCGCATCGATCCGATCGGGTCATTGATGTGTCCAAAGCAGCGGCCAAAAAACTTCACCTCATTGCCGACGGGGTAGCCCCGGTCATTGTAGAATTGGTGGAACCAGGCGAGGGGCACTGCGCCTGCGATCGCAAAAAACAGTGGGACCCCACTCCCTGGAGAGCTAAAGAAACGGTCATCACCAAAGAAACGGAGGTGACGGCCACAACGAGACCGGAGCAAACGCCTCCCGCGCCTCGTAAAGAAAAAACACAGCCCGGCTCTGTTGCCGAAACAGCCCTCGAATCGCCGGTCGTGCAGGAGCCACCTTCCACGGGTATTGTCTTGCAATTAGGTGCTTTCGGTAGCAAGGACAATGCGAATAATTTTGCACAAAAAATTAACAAACAAGGATTTAGCGATGTTTTTGTCAAAGAATTTCCGCAGGGAGACAAAACCTTGTACCGCGTTTATCGGGGTGCATTTTCATCCAGAACAGAGGCTGAAACGGCACAAAAAGAGCTGAAAGGAAAGGCCGGAATAGATGGCGTCATAACAGAGTTGAAATTGTAATAAAATTTTTCGGGCTTGCATTGTTGGCAGTTTCGTCAAATGGTTATACATTCGTCAAAAAACAGCATTTATGTGGAACAAGCAAAAACTTTTCTCGGCGATCATCGCCCTGTTTAGCCTCACGGCAGTACACGCTCAATGGTCTGAAACCGGTATCGCCGGGTATTACGCCGACAACCTGCACGGCAAAAAAACCGTCGGTGGAGAGCTGTACGATAAGTATGCGCTCACGGCCGCCCACCACAACCTGCCTATTGGCTCGCGCATCCTCATCACCCGCTTGGATAACCAACAGTCGGTTGAAGTTCGCGTCAATGACTGCTGCCTTGCCGTCAAAGGGCGCATCGTTTCGCTGTCGCGCGCTGCCGCCGAAAAAATTGGTTTGATTCAGGCCGGCACGGCTCAGGTCAGAATTGATTTAGTGAGCAGAGGCGACGGCAAAACCTGCGCCGGCGATAAGCCCGTAGCGGCCTATTCCAAAGAGGCGGAAAAAGTGACGCCCAAAGGAGGTAGCGCTCCTGCCGTTGAAAAAGGTCCGGTAGCGCCTGGCACTTACCGCGCCGACGCCCTCAAGCCTATCCAGTCCGGGTTTGGCGTTCAGGTAGGCGCTTACAGCGACAAAGCCAATGCCGAGGCGCGCGTGGAAGAAATGCGCAAAAAGGGATTCAAAGATTTGTTGGTCACTTACAAAGGCGCCGACCAGAAAATCCCTTATAAAGTCATCATCGGCCCATTCGATACAGCCGCTTCAGCCGCAGCGTACAATAAGAATCTCGCTGCCAAACACAAGGTCAAAGGCCATGTGGTGTCTTTGAAAGAAGGCTGATCAACAATTCATCGTACTAATTTGTGAAAGGATTTGTCGCCGGAGTTTCGGGGCAAATCCTTTGTAGTGGGGCAAAAATAAATGCTCATTTTCTTTAGGCCAAAGGATTAGATAAGACACTTAAAATGAAACGTTTACTTATCTAATCCTTTGGCGAAAATGATCACTTTATTTTTTTATCGCCCCTTTCATGTTTCACATCATCAAATCCTTACCCATCATGCTCTCGGCCATCGAAAACCCTCAAATCCAGCAAATTCTCACCCTTCCTTCCGATTCGGATGCCGGTTGGCGCCGCGATCTGGAACGCCTCCGCAACGGCGAAGTGAATTTGAGCCGCAAAAACATCGGCGAAAACTCCATCAAGGCCATTCAGCGCCTGTTCATTTTTCTGGGGTATTCTACTGCATCGTCCGGTGCATTTTCTATTGACGGCGACTTCGGCAGGGGTACCAACCGGGCCGTGGCGCAGTTCCGTTTTGAAAATAATCTCAGCACCACCATCACCCGCGCTACATTGTGCTACCCTTGCACCTGGCAAACAGCGCGGCAAGCCATCGTAGCCATACCGGATACGCTGCTGGATGTTCCCAGTTTGGAAAAATTGCTGTCCAATGCCGTCGAAGCCATTGCCAACGGGCAGGTCAATTGTGGCAATTTCGATGTCGCCGTCGAACACCTCAATGGTTTACACCAAAACCGCCTGATGACCTGCAAACAAATATGGGAACGATACGGCGCACAGGCAAAAACCGCCGCCGCTCAAATTGAAACAGAGTTGCGCGTAGCCATCCGCCCGGAGTGGATACTCTCCATCATCCGGCAGGAAACCGGCGGCGTGGTGCGGCCCCGTTTCGAGCAGCATTTGCTCACTAAAATGAACGCCCAAATGCCGAATACCGACCTGGCAGAGTTGCGCTACCGCAGCATGAGCTTTGGTTTGGGACAGATTTTGGGTACCAACTTCCGTACCGTAGGCGCCGCCTCCGCGCGGGCCATGTTCACCAGTCCGCTCGATGAGCAATTGCTATTTGTGGGGCGTTTTCTGGCCAAAAACCGGGAAATGGCCAAAGTGGTGGTGAAAAAACAACCCGTTTCAGAGGATTTCCACACCATCGGCAAATACTACAACGGCCCCGGCTATGCCAAGCACCACTACCACGAAAGCATTGAGCGCTGGTTCAAAGAGTTTCGGATTTTGATAGGCTGAGAAGAATATGGCCTCTACCGAGACTATTTCATCAGAGCTTGTGTTGAAAGGCCACTTGCAGCGAAAAATAGTGCGGGTAATAAGTGGCGGTGGCGCCGACCTCGCTGGTGCTTTTTACAGGCGACAAAGCATACGCATACAAAGGCATGATATGGATGCTGTTGCGTTCCCACTGGGCCAATGTACACTGGATGCCCAACAGTGCAGACAGATTGAATCTGGGCAGATCGTAATGATCCAGCGTAAGATCATCTCCTCTGCCGCTTATCCTCAAGGTGGTAACGGGCCCCCATTGGCGGGAAGCAGTGAACCCGACGGCAGGAGCAATCCGGTGGAGCCTTTGGGAAATGCTTCTGCGCCACATCACCGTGCATCCTGCATCATACAATTTGCTGGTCGTTTTATAAGTAGTAAATTCGCCATTGAAGGGCCAATCCGAACCCCACCTTGTAGTCAGGGTTTCTGTAAAGACCAAACGATGGAGGCTGATGCCTGCGCTTAAAGAACTGAGCCGGCCTGTTTTCCAGACGGCGGACACACCGGAGTTCCAGCCCGTGCGCAGTTGAAAGGGTTTGCCGTCGGCGCCTTCGGCAGGTCGGGTTACATTCATGCCGGCCCGCATTTCGATGCCGTCAAATTGGGCGTGGGCGATTGAAATGCTTGCAAAAACGAAAAGCGCCGCCATCAGTTTGCGAAGCAGTCCGTTGTTGAAATAACTGTTTTTCATGTGCGGGAAGTTTTACGAGTTATTTATCAACAACGTTCTTCTCGTCATTTTCGCGGGTTGAGGGGTGGAAATATTATTGTTAGGTTGCAACCTGGGGCGGGTTCAATAATATATAAGGTACAAAAGAGCAAACATGGAACGTGAGGAGACAACATGCAGGATGCTCTCTCCTCACTCCCCGGGTATTCTAAAAATATCAATCTCGGCGGGCGCCCATGTAGCGCAGGATCAGGTACGCCAGCATGACCAATGCGGAGAGCGCAGCCGAAACGTAGGTCATGGCAGCCCATTTGAGCGCATCTTTTGCGCCGTCGTATTCAGCGCCCTGCGTGGTGCGCGAGTTTTCCAACCAAACTAAAGCGCGGCGGCTGGCGTCGAACTCTACCGGCAGCGTGACAACGCTGAACAAGGCGGTGACGGCAAAAACCACAATGGCTGCCAGCATGATTTGCGGCATGGTATTGATGGTCACAAATGCAGCGATGAGGATGAATTGCTGCAAGGAAGATGAAATCTGCACCACCGGCACGATGGCCGAGCGCACCTGCAACATAGCATAAGCCTCGGCGTGCTGCACTGCATGGCCGCATTCGTGGGCGGCTACGGCAGCGGCAGCAATGCTCCGCTCGTGATAGACCGGCTCGCTGAGACTCACGGTTTTGGTCATCGGGTTGTAGTGATCGGTGAGGTAGCCCTGGCCCGGCACCACTTTCACATCGGTGATGTTGTAATAGCGCAGCATGGCTTCGGCCACTTCGGCGCCGCTCATGCCGGAGCGCAGCGGAATCTGGCTGTATTTGCCGAATTTACTTTGCAGCTTCTGCTGGACGACGAAACCCAGCACCGACAAAACGCCGGCGATGATCATGTAAAACGGATCGAAAATCATGGTTGTGTCAATGTTTGGTTAGAATCAGTTGATGATATCAAATCCTGTGTAGGGTCTGAGTACAGCAGGAATAACAATGCCGGCTTCGGTTTGGTTGTTTTCCAGCAGGGCCGCCACGATGCGGGCCAATGCCAACGCGCTGCCGTTGAGCGTGTGCAGGAGGCGGTTTTGGCCGCTGTCGCGGAAACGGAGCATCATGCGGTTGCTCTGGAAAGTTTCAAAATTGGAAACAGAGCTGACCTCCAGCCAACGCTGCTGTGCTGCGGAGTAAACCTCGAAGTCGAAAGTAAGGGCAGAGGTGAAGCCCATATCGCCGCCGCACAGGCGCAGGACGCGATAAGGGAGTTCCAACTCGTTGAGCAGGCCGGAAACGTGCTCCAGCATTTCGTCGAGGGCTTGGTAGGAGCGGTCGGGGTGTTCCAAGCGCACAATTTCTATTTTGTCGAACTGGTGAACGCGATTGAGGCCGCGAACATGGGCGCCGTAAGAGCCTGCCTCGCGGCGGAAGCAAGGCGTGTAGCCCGTCATTTTGACCGGCAGATCGCTCTCATTGAGAATCACGTCGCGGTAGATGTTGGTTACCGGCACCTCGGCGGTAGGAATGAGGTAGAGGTCGTCGCGCTCCACATAATACATTTGCGCTTCTTTGTCGGGCAATTGGCCGGTGGCGCGGGCCGTATCGGCATTGACCATCAGCGGCGGGGCAATTTCTTCGTAGCCGGCAGTCGTGGCGCGGTCGAGGAAGAGGTTGATGAGCGCGCGTTCGAGCCGGGCGCCTTTGCCGCGATAAACGGGGAAGCCTGCGCCGGTGAGTTTGACGCCGAGTTCGAGGTCGAAAAGGTTGTATTTTTTGGCCAATTCCCAGTGCGGCAGGGCCGATTCGGGCAGTACCGGCAGTTCCTGCGGCCAGGCTTTGAACACCTCGTTGTCATCGGCTGTTTTGCCTTCCGGCACAGATGCGTGCGGAATGTTGGGCACCTGATAGAGGAGTTCTTCGAGTTGATTTTTGGTGTCGGCCAGCGTGATGCCCAATTGGTCTGCTTTTTCTTTGGCGGCAGCCACCTGCGCTTTGAGGGCTTCGGCTTCGTCGCGGCGGCCCTGTTTCATCAAGTCGCCGATTTCTTTGGAAAGAGCGTTGCGCTGGGCGAGCAGGGCATCGGATTCGGACTGGATATTTTTGCGATTGTCGTCGAGTTCGAGGATGTTGTCCACGATGCGAAGTTGGTCGTCAGAGAAGTTGCGTTTTTGCAAGCCTTTGATAACGACCTCTTTGTTTTGCCGGATGAAATTGAGTTGCAGCATAAGTGATTCTTGACACGCGGCTTTCCCGCGGGGGATGTTGAAAACTTTTGTTATTTTTGTGAGGCAAAGATACTACTTGGTTGGAAAAGTAGTTATCTTTGTCGCAGCGTAAGTGGCCAATCATCGCCAAAATCGGTACCTCCGCGCTCATTTATCACCTTTTTTATCACCTTATTTTTGCACCTCTGCTTCCAGCCGAAGGTCGTGCGCCTTGCTCGAAGGCTTCTTCACAAGTTCCCTTGCTGGATAATTTTAATTACTTACACCACATGTACGAAATTTCGCAATTGAGCGATATGCTCGTTCCCGAATTGCGGGAAATTGCTGATGGTCTGAACATTAAAGGCTATCGCAAACTGAATAAACCTGATCTTATTCAAAGTATCCTGGATCATCAGACGCCCGCCGTTGCGGAAGTTGTCGCAGAACCGCCGGCGCCGGAACCCGAAAAGCCGAAAAGAGCCATGCCGTCTCGGCCGTTTGATGCCGGCAAACCTAAAATGGAAGAGGAAGTCAGGGAGGAGGAAGACGACGATGACGACGACGATTTTGCCCCCCCGCCTCATGCTGCCATTTTGCCCGCTTTCAACCCGGAAGATGTTTATCTGCGCCGAAGCCATAGTTACACCCGTGAATTGGAAGGTAAACTTTCCGACTCCGGGGATGACAACCCGGAAGCCCGCCGCCGCCGTGCGCGCAAAGTAGTAGAGCGTGGCCCCGATCGCCCCCAGCCCCCCATGCCCGACCGTTCGTCCCGCCATGAAATGCCCAAATATCGCCAGCCTGAGCCTGAATTGGAACCCGAAGAAGAGGAATTTGAGGAGTATGTAGAATTGAAAGGCCAACACAAAAAACCTCAACAACCGCCCAGACCTGTACCAGCACCTGCGCCTGCCCCCGAACCGGAAACTCCGAAAATGGTGCAGCCCATACAAACCGGACCCAAATTCGACATAGAATTAGACGGCGTTGTAGAAGGCTTGGGCGTGTTGGAAATGATGTCCGACGGGTATGGCTTCCTGCGTTCTTCCGATTATAACTACCTTTCTTCCCCCGACGATATTTATGTGTCTCCATCGCAGGTGAAGCTGTTCGGCTTGCGTACCGGCGACACCGTGCGGGGCGCCATTCGGCCGCCCAAAGAAGGTGAAAAGTATTTCGCTTTGTTGCGTGTTTCCAAAATCAACGGCCTCGATCCGGTGGATGTACGCGAGCGAGTGCCTTTTGATTACCTCACGCCTTTGTTTCCCAACGAAAAATTCAAACTCACCACTTCGCCTTCCGGTAAGGACTTTGGCAATCGCATGATTGACCTGTTCACACCCATCGGCAAGGGGCAGCGCGGCCTGATAGTGGCACAGCCTAAAACAGGTAAAACCTTCTTACTCAAGGATGTAGCCAATGCCATTGCCAAAAACCACCCGGAGTGCTTCCTCATTGTTTTGCTGGTGGACGAACGCCCGGAAGAGGTGACGGACATGAAGCGCAGTGTGAATGCAGAGGTCGTGGCTTCTACTTTTGACGAACCCGCCGACAACCATGTGCGCGTGGCCGGCGTGGTGCTCGAAAAGGCCAAGCGTTTGGTAGAATGTGGCCACGATGTGGTTATTCTGCTCGATTCCATCACGCGTCTGGCGCGGGCCTACAACACGGTGGCTCCGGCCAGCGGCAAGGTACTCTCCGGCGGTGTGGAAGCCAATGCGCTTCAGAAGCCCAAGAAGTTCTTCGGTGCAGCCCGCAAAATTGAAGGCGGAGGTTCGCTGACCATTCTGGCAACGGCGCTCATTGATACAGGTTCCAAAATGGACGGCGTTATCTTTGAAGAATTCAAGGGTACCGGCAACATGGAATTGCAGCTCGACCGCTCATTGGCCAACAAGCGCCTGTATCCGGCGATAGACCTCACCAAGTCGAGCACCCGTCGCGACGACCTGCTGCTGGATCGGGATACGCTTCAGCGCATGTTCATCCTTCGCAATCATTTGGCCGACATGAAGCCCGAAGAAGCTATGGAGTTCCTGCTCAAGCACATGCAGCATACCAGCGGCAACGAGGAGTTTCTGGCGTCTATGAACGGCTGATTATTTTAAAAATAAAGGGCCTGGCCTCGACCAGACTGCCGGTATTGGGAATAATGACCCGATACCGGCATTTTTTTTCTGCTGAAAACCTACTTTTGCATCCGGCCGTTAGAGCCTGCCGAGCATATCGCCAATCACCACATCATCATACCATGCTACCCGATATCCTATCCTATCCCGCGCCGCTGCAAAAGCGCATCCGGCAATACTGGCCCGATTTTATTGAAAACTACAGGCGCGTGTACCCGCAAGCCGGCGCCACTGATATTCAATCACTTATAAATGTCGTTGCCGCAGCTTACAAAGACCGATCTGCTTCATTGCGCAAAACAGACGAAGCGCGCGCCCGGCGGGAAGACTGGTTTCAACAGCCTCAGCAGGTGGGAATGATGCTGTATGTGCATCTGTTCAGCGGCGATCTCAAAAAATTGGCGCACCATATTGATTATTTCAAAGAATTAGGCGTCACCTATCTTCACCTCATGCCCTTGCTGCAACCCCGGCAAGGCCCCAACGACGGCGGCTATGCGGTGGCCGACTATCGCAACACCGACCCCCGATTGGGTACCATGACCGATCTGCGCGCATTGGCGGCTTTGTTGCGCAAAGAAGGCATCCTGTTGGTGGTGGACATGGTGATGAACCACACTGCCCGCGAACATGCCTGGGCGCAAGCAGCGCTTCGGGGGGAGGCTCATTATCAGGCCTACTATTGGATGTTTGACGACCGCAGCCTCCCCGATGCCTACGAGCGCACGCTGCCGGAGGTATTTCCCGACTTCGCGCCCGGCAATTTCACCTGGCAGCCCGAAATAGAGAAATGGGTATGGACCACCTTTTACAATTTTCAGTGGGATTTGAATTTCAGCAATCCCGATGTTTTTGCGGCGATGTTGGGCGAGATGCTGTTCGTTGCCAATTGCGGCGTGGATGTGCTGCGTTTGGATGCCGTGCCTTTTTTGTGGAAAAAAATGGGCACCAATTGCCAAAACCAACCAGAGGCAGTGTTCATGCTGGCGGCTTACCGCGCATTGGTGCGTATGGCGGCTCCTGGCGTGCTGTTCAAATCGGAAGCCATCGTAGCGCCCGACGACATCATCAAATACCTCGGCGCCGGCGGGCTGGAGAGCAAAGTGTGCGAAATCGGCTACAACGCTACCCTGATGAACCACTTGTGGCACGCTTTGGCTTCTGAAAATACACATTTGTTGCGCACCACCCTCTCACAATTGCCGGCCATTCCTGCCGAGGCCACCTGGCTCAATTACATCCGTTGCCACGACGATATTGGTTGGGGCATTTCCGACGATAACGCCGCCGCCGTGCAACAGGAGGGGCGCGGCACCCGCAATTTTTGCACCGATTTTTACACCGGCGCATTGCCCGGCACTTACGCAGAAGGCTATGTTTTTCAACGCGACCGAGGCACCGGAGAGGCGCGTGTATCGGGAACAGCCGCCGCGCTCGCCGGCCTCCAGAAAGCGCAAGTTGAGGCGGAGCCTAAACTGATAGCCGCCGCCCTTCGCAGGTTGCGCCTCCTCAACAGCATCATCTTTTTTATGCGCGGCATTCCGCTCATCTATTCCGGCGACGAACTGGGGCAACTCAATGATTTCTCTTACCTCCTCGACCCGGAACGCGCCGGCGACAACCGCTGGGTGCATCGCCCGCCGATGAACTGGCCCAAAGCCGAACTGCGCCACTCAGAGGGTACGGTGGAGCAGCAACTCTTCAGTTGGCACGTCCATCTGGCAAAAGTGCGCGCCGCTCAGGCAGCCCTGCATGGTCGTTCGACAGACCGCATCCTGATGCCCGACAACGACCATGTTTTTTTGTGTGAAAGAATGTGGAAGGGCGAACGGCTCCTATTGGCCGCCAATTTCAGTGGAAGCACGCAGGCTGTATCTCTGGGCGTTTTGCCTGATGCCTGGCGCGGAGAGGTTTGTGCAGAATTGTTGAGCGGTCGTTCCCTGCGATTCACCGACAGAGAATTGGTGTTGCCTCCTTACGGCGCTTTTTGGCTCCAACCCGCTGAATCATTCAGCGCGCGCCCCAATCGGAGGGTGAAACTGAGCGTGCATGTGCGCACGGAATTTGGAGAAACGGTCTTCATCAGCGGCAGCAACGAGGCATTGGGCGCCTGGCAATTACCGGCTGCCGTACCCGCGCAGGCAAACGACTATCCCTGGTGGACTGCCGAGGTGGAAATGCCCGAAGGCGAGGCTTTTTCTTACCGCTGGCTGCGCGTCCGCAATCGGGAAGTGGTGCAATACGGGCCGGAAATCGGGCGGGCAGTAGCCTGTTGGGACGGAGCGGAGAGCTAAAGACAGGGGATATCGCAGGCTCCGGCGTCTGCATTTTTTCGTATCTTTGCATACAAACTGCACAAATGGCATTTCAGAAATTACCCATCGGGATACAGGATTTTCGCACCCTCATAGAAGATGGCTACAAGTATGTGGATAAGACCCGCTATGTCCATCAACTTGCTACGACTGGAAAATTTTTCTTCCTCTCCCGCCCGCGCCGTTTTGGCAAGTCCATCACCATCGCCACTTTGCAGGAGTTGTATTCCGGCAGCCGCGAGCTGTTCAAAGGCTTGTGGATAGAAGACAAATGGGACTGGAACAAGCGGCATCCGGTCATTCGCATCACCCTCACCGGACTGGGCTACCCGGAACTCACCCTGCAGGAAGCGCTCAACCGCAAGTTGAACATCCTCACCGAAGAAGCCGGCCTCCCTATCACGGAAGGCACGCCCGGCAATCGTCTGGAGTATCTCATTGCCGGCCTGTCTTCTAAAGCCAAGGTCGTTGTATTGATAGACGAGTACGATGCGCCGGTGATTCACCATCTGGGCAAGGATTTGGGAAAAGCCATCGAAGCGCGGGATATTCTCAAAGAGTTTTATACGGTACTCAAAAACAACGATCACCTGCTGGAATTTGTCTTCCTCACCGGCGTGAGCAAGTTTTCCAAAGTGGGCATTTTTTCCGGTCTCAACAACCTGCAAGACATCAGCCTGCACCCGGCTTACGCCAATATGCTGGGCTACACCCAACAGGAATTGGAGGAAAATTTTGCAGAGGAAATCACCGCCGCCGCGGAACTGATGCGCCTCAGCCGGGAAGAATTGTTGTCCAAAATGAAGTATTGGTACAACGGCTATCGCTTCCACCTGAATGCAGAAAGCGTTTACAATCCCATCTCCGTCAATCTTTTTTTCAACACGGGGGAGTTCCAAAACTTCTGGTTTGCCACCAGCACGCCTACCTTTCTCATTAACCTGCTTAAACAACATGGGCTGTACGATTTCAAACTCACCGAGCAATCGCAATTAGAGTTCGACAGCTTCGACCTCGAAGACCTGCGCCCCTATGGCCTCCTCTACCAAACCGGCTACCTGACGATCATTGACCGCGATGAGGCCGGTATTTACCAACTCGGCTACCCCAACTACGAAGTCGAAAACTCTATGCTGGCCTACCTTTTGGATGCTTTCGGCGGCGTGCCCAAAGGTTCTGGCCTCGTGGTTGCCCTGCGTTTGGAGCGGGCCTTTGAAAGCGACGATATAGAGCAGGTGATGCGCATTTTGACCGGTATGTTCAGCGGGCTGCCTCGCCAACTGTACGAAAAAACGCCGGAACGATTTTACCACGCCTCTTTGCATTTGTTGTTCAGTTACATGGGTTTGCGCGTTCACAGCGAGGTCTGCACCATCGAGGGCCGCGCCGATGCGGTGGTGGAAACCTCCTCCAAAGTGTATGTACTGGAGTTCAAGCTCGACCAAAGCGCAGAGGCCGCCTTAGAGCAAATCCGAAAGAAGCGCTACCATCAGGCGTTCTGGAATTTGGGCAAACCGGTAGTAGGCCTCGGCGTGAATTTCAGCAGCGCGGCCCGAAATATTGAGGATTGGAAAGCGGAGGAGAGGGGGTAGGTACGAGATGGTTTTTTCAACATTTTTTTTGAAATTGTCGCCACAGTTATAACTTTGCAACAAAAAAGAGCAATCAGGGCTGATTTTGATGAAAAACAGACTTTCGCCCGCACAACCATCATTTTATGAGTAAAGGAAAAGCCGGCATCCGACCGGAAGGCCGCACCGACGATAATGGGGGCCAGATCATTGGTTTGCAAGGCATGTACGAGGACTATTTTCTCGATTATGCCTCTTATGTTATTCTCGAACGCGCTGTGCCTGCCATCGAAGACGGGCTCAAACCCGTGCAGCGGCGCATTTTGCACTCCATGTTTGATCTCGACGACGGGCGCTACCACAAAGTAGCCAACATCATCGGCTATACCATGCAGTTTCACCCGCACGGCGACGCCGCCATCGGGGATGCGCTGGTAAACATGGGGCAGCGCGACCTGCTCATAGACTGCCAGGGCAACTGGGGCGATGTGCGCACCGGCGACAGCGCGGCGGCTCCCCGCTACATCGAAGGGCGGCTCACAAAATTTGCGCTGGAAGTAACCTTCAACCCGCAAACAACCGACTGGCAACTCTCCTACGACGGGCGCAAAAAAGAGCCGGTCACTTTGCCGGTCAAATTTCCGCTGCTGCTGGCACAAGGCGTGGAGGGCATTGCCGTGGGGCTTTCCACCAAAATCCTGCCGCACAATTTCATCGAACTCATCAAAGCCTCCATTAAAATATTGCAGGGGAAAAAGGTCAAAATTTACCCCGATTTCCCCACCGGCGGCTCCATAGACGTAAGCGATTACAACAGCGGCGCCCGCGGCGGCAAAGTCAAAGTGCGCGCCAAAATTGAAGTGGTGGACAAAAGCACCCTCGCCGTGCGCGACCTGCCCTTCGGCGTCACCACCGGCTCGCTCATTGAGAGCATTGTGAAAGCCAACGACAAAGGTAAAATCAAGATTAAAAAAGTGGTGGACAACACCGCTCAGTTGGTCGAAGTCCACATCGAACTGGCGCCCGGCGTATCTCCCGATGTGACGGTGGATGCCCTCTACGCCTTCACAGACTGCGAGGTCTCCATATCGCCCAATGCCTGCGTGATTGTAGAGGACAAGCCGGTTTTTACTACGGTGGAGGACATTCTGGAAATTTCTACCAACAACACCCGCGAACTGCTGCGTAGCGAATTGGAGATCAAAAAGCACGAATTGCAGGAAAAGTGGCATTTCGCTTCCTTGGAAAAAATCTTCATCGAAAAGCGCATTTACCACGAAATTGAAGAGTGCGAAAGTTGGGAGGAAGTGATGGCCACGATTTATCGCGAACTGGCCCGCTACGTTGCCACGCCTTCCGACCCGCCCCAACCAGGCGACGCCCGCCTTCCCCTGCATCGCAACATTGACGACGACGACATCACGCGCCTCACCGAAATCCGCATCAAGCGCATTTCTAAATACAATGCCTTCAAGGCAGACGAACTCATCGCACAAATAGAGGCCGACCTGCGGCAAGTGCAACACGATCTGGAGCACCTCACCGAGTTTGCCGTTGCCTATTTTGAAAGGCTGTTGGAAAAATACGGCAAAGGCCGCGAGCGCCGCACCCTCATCACTGAGTTCGACACCATACAGGCTACCGAAGTGGTGGCCAACAATGCTAAGCTCTACGTCAATCGCGCGGAGGGTTTCATCGGATCCGGCCTGAAAAAAGATGAGTTCGTGTGCGATTGCTCCGACATAGACGACATCATCGTGTTCCGCCGCGACGGCAAGTTCCAGGTGTCGCGCATCAGCGACAAAGTCTTTGTAGGAAAGGACATCATTCATGTGGCCGTTTGGAAAAAGAACGACGAGCGCACCACTTACAACATGGCCTACTCAGACGGCAAAAGCGGGCGCAGTTTTGTGAAGCGCTTCAACGTCACGGCGATTACCCGCGACCGCGAGTACGACCTCACGCAGGGCAATCCCAATTCCAAACTGCTTTATTTTTCTGCCAATCCCAACGGCGAGGCCGAAATCGTGGTGGTGCAATTGTCGGCGGGCGCTACTGCCAAGATCAAAATTTTCGACTACAATTTTGCAGAACTGGAAATCAAAGGTCGTAGCTCACAAGGCAATATCCTCACCAAATATCCGGTCAAAAAAGTCACGCTCAAGGAGGCCGGAAAGTCCACCCTCGGCGCGCAGCACGTCTGGATTGACGAGGTCAGCGGCAAACTGAACACGGACAACCGGGGCCGCCTGCTGGGCGATTTCGATACTGGCGATCAGCTTTTCCTCCTCTACAAAGACGGCACTTACGAGGTAGCCGACGTGGACATGAGCCGCCGTTTCGATCCCGATGAACTGCTGCATCTCGGCAAGTTCGACCCGGAAATGGTGATCAACGCCGTACATTTTGACGGCAACAAAGGCTGGACGATGGTCAAACGCTTCCGCGTAGAAACCACCTCCACCGGCCAGCGCTTTTCTTATCTCTCGGAGCACAAAGATTCCAAACTACTTTTCGCCTCCATCAAAAAGGAGCCGCGCATTGAGTACAGCGTCAAGATCAAAGGCAAAAAAATACAGGGCGAAGTCAATCTGGCCGACTTTATAGACGTCAAAGGCTGGAAAGCCATGGGCAACAAACTCAGCGACCAGAAGCTCAGTTCCGTGAAAGAACTCGAAGACCCGACGCTGTTCCAGACGCCTGATTCCAATGCAGCCGAGGTACCGCTGCCGGAGAAGTTTCACGCCGGCGACAGCTTGGAGTTTGACATGGGGAAAAACGGGCAGGGTTCTTTGTTTTGATTTTCAAAACTCGAAGCCCGGCATCATAATGCCCTGCACCATCCATTCGCCGTCTTCATATTCAATCTGACTGACGCCGAGACCTTCGTGGCGTTCAGGCTCGCCGCCATGTATCGGCGTGCCTTCCCAAGCCACCAGAAAGAAGAAATACATGCCCACTTCTGTGCGCTGCACCTGCTGTTCCCGAAAGGCGATGGGTTTTATTTCGGTGTATTTGGAGCGAAAGATATGGATGCGCTGCAATACCTCGGCTTTGGAGATGGCCTCGCTTTGGTCGCGGCAAGTCTCGCTGATCCATTCGCCTTCCACATCGCGGTTGAGGTTGAGCAATTCCAGCAAAGTTTCTTCCACATGTTCGCGGATGAACTCCGGCCCGTCATGGTGAAAATCGGAATAACTGAAGCCGTGAATCATGCCGGGCGCCGTGTAGTCGGTCATTTCCGAGTTCAGAAAATCCTCTGTCAGAAAGCGGTAGTACCCTCTGGGGCGCAGGTGTTCGGGGCGATCAATGATGACTCCGGCGGCTTCCAACTGCTCCAGCAGAGATTGGATATGCGCTTCCAAATCCTCCTCGGCCACCTCTTTGTAGCCCGGTTGTTCGGGAATACCGGCAAACTCCCGCACCGGCACCATGCGCGCATTGGCATGAGCCGCCTCGAAATTGGCCACATTTTCCAGAAACATTTTGGTGATTTCCGGCGGCAAGTCGTCGGAGAGAAAATTGGCAGCGCCGTGATTGATTTCCAGATCGAGCGCTTTGAGCTGGTTCTCCATGCGGAGTTCCTCTTCGGGCGTGAGTTTGGGTTCTTCCATGATGAGATTGGTTGAGGGAAGCGAAGGTAGGGAAGAATGAATATTTTTCCCGATTTTTGAACCGAATTCATCCAATCGCATCATGGAAGAAAGACTTAGTAGTGGGGCGAAAATGACCACTTTATTTTTTATCGCCCCTTACTCATCACTGCCTGACAAGTCGGCCCGTCTGAAAAGCGCCCTTGCTGTCGTACAGGATGAGGTAGTACATACCGGGCGGCAGCGCCGAGACATCCAGCGTGCTGCTGCTCAGGCGTTGTTCGCGCAAGGGCCTGCCGGTGGCGTCCATGATTTTGAGGAGCGGCTCGGAAGTCAGGTCCACGCCTTTTATTTCAACCACGTCAGAGGCGGGGTTGGGGTTTAGCTTTAATTCCGAATGTTTATCGCTCCCCTTCACCGCCACTATATTAGAGAGGCTTGCCGTGCCGTCGAAGTCTATTTGCCGGAGGCGGTAGTAGTTGGTGCCGCCGAGCGGTTCTTTGTCAATCAGTGTGTAGTGTTGAGTCTCTGTGGTGGTGCCGTAGCCGTTTACAAATCCGATCTCCTGCCATCGGACGCCGTCGTCACTGCGCTGCACTTCGAAGCCACGGTTGTTGGTTTCGGAGGCGGTTTGCCATGAAAGCAAGTTGATTTTATTGCCGATATGTTCTGCATTGAAGTATAGCAATTCGACTGGTAATATTGACAAACACGCGGCTTCTACTTGCGAGACATTTGCACATCCAATTGCGTTATTTGATATGGTTACTGGGCCGGATGTCAATTCTAAATAGTCACATACACTTTGGACATCACAAATAGACAGCATATTACAGTTGGCTATGATTAGCCATGTTATATAGTTGTAATTTACATTGTCTAACCCTGTAAGGCTTTGCAATGCTGGGTTGTCCGTCACCCTTAGTACTCCATGAACTGATGTCAGTGATTCAAAGCCTGCTGTACTTACCAAAGAAGAGTTGCCCGATATTGAAAAGCTACCTGCCACAGTAACAAGAGCGTTCATTGCAGTGACGTCTGTAAGATTAAGGTTTCCGTCTATAGTGCAACCACCTCCAATAGAACTAATCGGGCCGAGGCCAGATAATGTAGTCAACACTACATTGTTGGAAATTTCAAGATGTCCGCCAATCGAGGTAATATTGCCTAACCCACCGAGATTTGTCAAGGAATTGTTTGCACGTATGGTTAGTGCACCTCCTATGGATGATACATTGTTTGAAAGCCCTGACAAGCTCAACAGTAAAGGGTTTGAAGTTATCGTTAGATGACCATTAAAGACTTGAATATTGTTTAGTCCTGTTAAATCCAACAGGTTGGCATTTTGTGAAATCTGTAATCCAGCGTTAACGGTTGTAAGTGAACTCATCCCATTCAACCCAATCAATGCATGATTTTGAGAAATTTCTATAAATCCTCCCACTGAGGTCAGGCCATTCAGACCTATAAGATTTGTTAAGCCGGCATTTTGTTTAATGGTAAGCCTTCCGCCAATGGTAGATAATTGCCCCATGCCTTGCATATTGCCAAGTGATGGGTTTAATGAAAACTCCACATCTCCCAATACACTGCCGAGCGAGCTAATCCCAGCCATGCTGGTCAAGGAATTGTTGGATTGTACATAAAAATTTCCTGAAATGCTGTTTAATCCGACCAAACCTGTAAAATCAATCAAAGATGGGTTTCCTGAAATCAACACATTACCGTTGACAGTTTCAAGGCCACTGAGGCCATTAAAGTTCGTCAAGCTGTTATTGCCATTTATAGTAAGTGTGCCTTGGATTATTTGGAGGTTTTCAAGGCCGATAAAGTCAACCATCGCTGAATTGGTAGTAATTAACAGGTTTCCACCCACGGATTGAAGTCCGTTCATACCGCTCAAATTCCCCAAACCATGCATGGTTTGAATAGTTATGTTCCCACCAACGGACGTTATGTTGTTCAATCCGGATAAGTTAGTCATAATTGGGCTGAATCCGATGTTCAAATCGCCTCCAACCGACGTTATGGGGTTTAGCCCGGCAATACTTTCCAGTGATGAGTTGCCATAAATTTGAAGGGTTTGGCCAATTGTGGTAGATGCGCCTATTATTGGAATGGCGGATAGGGACAAATTGTTAGATATCGCAAAAGTGCCTGCTATTGTACTAATAGACCCTAAACCTGAAAGGCTTGTCATCGCATTGTTTGATGCGATATTGAAGTCTCCGCCAACACTTGATAGCGCATTTAATCCATTTAAATTGGTCAGTGCAGGATTGTTGAAAATAGCTAAATTACCTTCAATTGAATGAATTGTTGAAAGCCCATTTAAATTAGTAATGTTTGAACCGTTTATCGAAACACTACCCTGAATGAGGGGGCAACCCGGATAATTCGTCGGAAAATCGTCAATCTGCTGTTGCGTGCTGAAGGTGAGGTCTCCGGTGGGGCACACTACCGGCGTGCAGGCGGCTTCCACCTCTGGCCGAGTAGCGCAGCCGGAGGCGTTGCCGGATATGGTTGCCGGGTTAGTTGGTTCGGAGAGGTAATCGCAAATATTGGCCAGGTCGCAAACAGACAAAAGGCTGTTGTTGGTCAGCACGAGCGACGTGATGGATCCGGCAACCACATTGTGCAATCCGTTCAGACTTGGCAGGGCGCCGTTGTTGCTGATGGTCAGGCTGCCTCCGATGGTCGTGAGCGCAGCCAAAGCGGTTACGTTCGTCAGCGAGCCATTGTTGTTCAAAGTCAGGTTTCCACCCAGATTGGTCAGACTTCCCAAGCCGGTCAGGTTTTGAATGGCCGTGAAGGAAATGTTCAGGTTGCCTCCTATGGAATTCAAATTATTCAGCCCCGACAAACTTGTGATCGTCATATAAAGAATATCAACGTTTCCTGTCACCGACGTCAATGCGTTTAACCCGTTGAGATTGGTCATGGAACCGTTGCTGTAAACATTCAGGCTGCCGCCGATACTGGCAAGGGCATTCAATCCATTCAGATTGGTGAGCAAATTGTTACCGAAGATATATACATCGCCGCCTATTGAGGTAAGGGCGCTCAGGCCGGTGAGGTTGGTCAGCAACGGATTGGAAAAGATGCTCAAGTTGCCGGCAACCGAACCGACCATGTTCAATGCGTTCAAATTGGTCAGGGCAGCGTTTTCACCAATCGAAAGCCAGTTAACGCCGGTGATCGGGCCTAAGCCGGCGAGCGTAGTCAGAGCGGCATTGTTGCTCACAATGAAGCTGCCGCCCAATGAAGTGAGGGCGCTGAGGCCGGTAAGATTGGTCAGGGATGACTCCATAATCCTCAAGTCTCCGTTGATGCCAGTCAATTGGCTCAGTCCGTTCAGGTTTGTAATACCAGCCCCGTTTATTGTAATCGAATATGGCATGACCGTACACCCCGGATAATTCGTCGGGAAATCATCAATCTGCTGTTGTGTGTTGAAGGTGAGGTTTTCTGTGGGGCACACTACGGGGGCACAGGCGGTTTCCACTTCTGGCCGGGTGGCGCAGCCGGGGGCGTTGCCGGAGATGGTGGCGAGGTTGCCGGGGTCGGCGAGATATGCGCAGATATTGGGCGTTTCGCAATAACTTAACATAGAGTTATTGGAAAGCGTGAGCGAGGTAATGGAATTGGAGTTAATATTGTCAAGGCCCGACAGGCTTGACAGTGCACTGCAGCCTATGATAACAATGTATCCGTTTACGGCAGTGAATCCACTGAGTGCAGCAAGGCTGTTTAATGATGTGTTGCCATAAATATAAATGCCTACATTGGTTGAGGTAACTGCATCAAGCCCTGCGAGGCTCGTCAACAAAGGGTTGCTGTTCACCTGGATACCTGAGTTGATGGCCGTTAAACTGGATAATCCAGAAAGGCTTGTCATGGCATTGTTCTCAGAGATGGAAAAACTTCCACCAATTGTAGTGAGCGCATCTAATCCCGAAAGATTATTTAACGATGAGTTACCGCCAGCCGCAAAATTGCCATTGACCGTAGTCAATGCGCCAAGGCCCGTCAGGTCTGGTAGTATTGGATTGTTAAGGATGTATAATGGCCCGGTGACAGTAGTCAAGGAATTAAGTCCATTCAGGCTCGATAATGATGAATTATATTGAATAGTGAGTCCGCCCCCAATATCAGTAATAGCTCCCAAGCCCGCTAAATTCGTCAGGGACGGATTAATATAGATGTAAAGTGCTCCGGTAATGGATGTGAGTTGACTAAGTCCATTTAAACTGGTAATGCCCGCTCCCTGTATGGTAATCGAATAAGGCATCACGGTACACCCCGGATAATCCGTCGGAAAATCGTCAATCTCCTGTTGCGTGCCGAAGATGAGATCGCTTGTAGGGCACACGACGGGGTTGCAGGCGGCCTCCACATCGGGCCGGGTGGCGCAGCCGGGGGCGTTGCCGGAGATGGTGGCGAGGTTCGTTGGTACGGAGAGATAGGTGCAAATATTAGCCAACTCACAATAAGACAATACAGCGTTGTCAAGTAGGATGAGGTTGTCAAGGTTGCCGGGGTTTATGTTGCCCAATCCATTAAGGCTTGTTAAAATGGTGTTGTTGCTGACAATCAAGTCTCCGTTTACCGTAATAAGCCCGGCCATATCTGCCAACCCAAGCAATGCATCATTACCGATGATGGAAAAGGTGCCGCCAACCGATTCGAGCATATCCAATCCCTGTATAAAATTCATTGCATCGTTATCTTCTACCACTAGATCGCCTCCAACTGTTTCAAGTACAGGAAGGTACACGTCCATCAAATTATCATTGGAAGTTACAAACACCCCGCCGCCCACGGATTGCACCCACAATCCATTTAAAGTCTGCAATGCATTATTTCCAGACAGGTATAGGTCCTCTCCAATTGTGCTCAGTAAGGTTAGTCCTTGTAGTCCACCCGTTGCACCCAGGGAGGTGTTGTTCTCAACAATCAAGCTTCCTCCAATTGATGTCAGCCCCCCCAAGCCAAAAACATCCGTCAAAGAGGGATTATTGGAAATGGTGAGGTCGCCCTCAATGGAGGTGAGAAGTCCCAGACCTGTCAGGCTGTTGATGTCGTTGCCCTCTACCGTTATAGAATATGGCATCACCGTGCAGGTTGGATAGTTTGAGGGAAAATCGTCAACCTCCTGCTGTGTGGAGAGTGTGATATTGCCCGATGGGCAGGGGCCAGGCGCACAGGCGGCCTCCACTTCGGGCCGGGTGGCGCAGCCGGGGGCGTTGCCGGAGATGCCTGCCGGGTTCCCCGAGTCGGAGAGGTAGTCGCAGATGTTGGGCAGATCGCAAACAGAGAGGCTCCCGTTGCTGCTGATGTCTATATTCGTCAGCAGGTTGGGATTCACATTTTCCAATCCCGCCAGGCTGGTTAACAAAGGGTTATCTGCTATGCCGAAATCGTTTACTGATGTCAGCCCCGCCAGTCCGGAGAGATTCGTCAGTGAAGGATTGCCGGTGATGACTAATGAAGTAGAAATGGAACCGAGGTTTTGCAGTCCGTCGAGATTGGCCAGCGCGGCATTAGAATTGATGTCAATAAAGTCGCCAACGGAGGCCAGAGCACCTAATCCGTTTAAACTCGTCAGTTGCGGGTTGAGCGTAATACTCAGATACCCGCCTATGGAAGTGATCGCCGACAGCCCGGTTAAATCTATCAACAGAGGGTTGTCAATACACTCCATATTTCCACCAATAGATACCAATTGGCTCAGACCGTTCAGGTCGGTAATATCCGCTCCGGTGATGGTGATGGAATATGGCATCACCGTGCAACCCGGATAATCCACCGGGAAATCATCAATCTGCTGTTGCGTGCTGAAGCTGAGGTCTCCGGTGGGGCATTGCACAGATAAGCAGGAAGCTTCTATTTCAGGCTGGTTATTGCAGCCACTCCCATTGCCGGATATGGTGACAAAATTTGTAGGTATGGAAAGAAAATCGCAAATGCTTTGGACCCCACAAAATGTGAGCGCACTTGAATTGTCTTTGATAATCAAGTTGTTAAAGGACATATAGTCAATATTGTCCAATCCGGCCAAACTTGTCAGTGCTGCATTCTCAGTAATGGAAAGTGTGCCCCCGATGGAGGTCAGGGAATTCAGCGCGCTTAAATTTGTCAACACCGGATTATTGTAAATCCTAAGCTCCCCGCCCACGGAATTTAAAGCATTCAGCCCGTTTAAACTCGTTAAGGAAGTGGACTGAAACTCAAGATAGCCCCCCACCGAAGTCAGTGCATTCAGCCCCGCTAAATTGAGCAAATCCCAGTTCCCTGCAATCAACAAGCTTCCTGCGATGCTTGTCACTGCCGACAATCCGTTCAGGTTGGTAATCTCGGGGCCACTGGTTATTGTAACGTTACCAGGTATTTGGGTGCAGCCGGGATAATTTATCGTAAAATCGTCAATCTCCTGTTGTGTGGTGAAAGTGAGGTCTCCAGAAGGGCATTGGCCATGAGCGGTCGTACCGAAAAGGATGATACATACAACTGATAGTCCGAGGATGAATGCTTTTTTCATTTTTTGAAAAATTGAATGCAAGCCCTTGCGGTTGCAGCTACACAACTACAAGACGATGCGGGTTAACAGGTTATCAGGACCCAAAACTCCGTACTCTTTCTCCTTCTTACAATAGCATGATGATGCGATGGCTCACTTCAAAAACACCTTGGAAACCGCCTCAGGCAGGGAGTGTACATGCAGTTTGTCGTAAATTTTTCGGACGTGCGAGCGCACCGTATCCATACTGATATCCAATTCATCGGCAACCATTTTGTAACTCAAGCCTTTGGCCAAGGCTTTCAAAACGTCCAATTCGCGGGGCGAGAGCGCGTCGAGCAGGCTGTCTTTGGCTTTTTGCTGTTGCGAAAAGCCCAGTACTTTTCTAGCAATAACGGGGGTCATGGGCGCGCCGCCGGCCTTGACCTCCAACAATGCCGACAATATCTGAGAGGGGGGCGTTTGCTTGAGCAGGTAGCCGCTGGCGCCGGCCATCACCGCATCAAATACGCGCCCGTCGTCGTCAAATACGGTGAGCATCACGATTTCCACTTCCGGCATGGCTTTTTTGAGCAGGCGGGCGCCCTCTATGCCGTTCATTTTGGGCATGTCTATGTCCATCAGCACCACCTCCGGACGCAGGGTGCGGCATTGGGCCACCACCTCGGTGCAGTCTCCAAATGCGCCGACGAGTTCGTATCCCGGCGTGCCGCCGATGAGTGCGGCGAGCGCGGCACGCAGGTCGGTGTTGTCTTCGTAGATGAGGGTGCGTAGCATGTGCGCGAGTTTCTGAACATCAAAGTTCCGCTTCTTTTGTTTTACATCAAAAACAGGTTGTTTTCAAAAGCAAGACAGATTGCAGCCAAAACTTCATGAAAGTACCAATTTTTTTATTCCCAACATGAACAGCCTCTGGGTTTTTGCAAGGAGGTCAATCCCTGTCCCAAACCCCAAATGTGAACTTTAACCAAAACTCATGGCAACGGTCGCTCACAGTATGGAAAGGCCCAATGATGGCTCCCTGGCGTAATGTTCCGGCATTCATGGGGATGAGCGCTTCCACAAGATTGTCGCCCTTTGCCAGCCAATGACCACCGACGGATGCCAAAGGATTGTCCTGATGCCGCACCCCAAGGTTGAACCTTGCCTTTAGATGGTACACATCGCTATTCAGTAAGGCTTCCTCTATGGGAAACTGAAGCACCCCAAGTCGTTGACGGCCAATGCCTTCGCCGTTATCAAACTCCCGGGGCGCATGGTAGTTATCGCAAACCAAAGTGTGATCGTAGGCGCGCCAGATTTGATTGTTGTGGCCAACATTAACAGGAATGGACTCAGCACTTTGGGTATTAATGAGTTCGCAAGTGACAAGCCCGGCCACGGGTTCATGATGACAGTTGTTTGCATTGCCACACTCGCCCATCCATATTTCAGCCAGTATAACGGCCAAATTTTTTGGATCGCCGATGTGCTTGATTTCCGTGAGTACCCGCCTTTTGATGAAAGGCTCCAAGTACCAGCGTTGGGCTGTGCTGCCATTGTAAGGATACATCCAAATGGGTGTTCCTGCCGCAGAATTGGAATTTTGTACGTCGAGATAGGTTTCCACTGAGCTTTTTATGAAAAAGCTCCCGTCTCCGGCCGCAGAGAAATGCCATTGTTGGGCCACACTGCCATTGTAATCCCAAAGATGTACAATGGTACCCGGAGCATTACTGGCGTTTGAAACATCTAAATACCGTCCTAAGTCGGATTGGATGGTGTAGAATCCATCTGGCGATCTTTTTACATGCCAAATTTGAGCCGCCCCTCCGTTGTAATCCCACAAATGCATGGGAGTGCCTGCGTTTGGGTTTCCCCACTGTACATCAAGGACTCGATTCCCAACAGCAGACCTGATGATGTAAACCCCTTCGGAAATCTGGCTGCTTGCCACTTGGGTCACGAAGAAACAAACAAATAAAGAAAAAACGACATTTTTCATGTTTAATAAGTTTAGTGTTTAGGGGCGATAAAAAAATAAAGTGATCATTTTCGTCAAAGGATTAGATAAGTAAACGTTTCATTTTAAGTGTCTTATCTAATCCTTTGGCCTAAAGAAAATGAGCATTTATTTTTGCCCCACTACTTAGTGCCTACTCATCACGCTTTTCGGCTACCGCGCCCTACTGTTTTTTGAGGATGTTCGGGAGGGGTTCCTGTTAGACTTGTACTCCTCAATGCCCCGACCGCAGCGGCGGCACAGCGTCTTTAAAATCCGTCAGGGTGGTTTGTTGGGCCATTTTCCAGCCGCCTTTCTGCTTTTCCAGTACGCGGGTTTCAGTCGTTTCCGTCATCTGTTGCGGCGTTTCGGAGCGTTGAGTAAAGGATGCCCACGCCACTTTGCCGCGTATCTGGATGATCCAGTTGTAGCGGGTTACCTTAGCCTTGCGCATTTCTTTGGCCCAGGCGTCAGGTTTGGCATCGAACCAACTTGTTTTCATAGCACTTTTAAAATCTTCCCAGCCCCGGTAGGTGATCACATCGCCGACTTCTGCGCCGTTGGTCACCGACCACAACAGGTAGGGCTTCTGTACAAAACAGGCCGACCATGCCTCGAAATCAGCGTTCAAAAAGTGCTCGGTTTCGGCAATGATGACATTTTTGATAGCATCTTCCGCAGGTGTTTGCGCTTGCGATGCCATTGCAAAAAGGAGCAGGAATGCAACTATTGCCAGGTTGCGTTTTGTGGCAAAGGTTTTAGGTGTTTTCATACTACGCGTTTTTTTTACAAAAATACACCCGCCGATGTGGGCTGCACAATCGCACGATCATGCTACCCCCATACATCGAAGGGGCTGAGATTTTGTTACCCCTCCTATCATCATGCTGTCGGCATGCGCAGACTGACCAGGACGCCGTTATTGGGTTCGGTTTTTATGTCCAATTGCGCCCCCAGTGCCTCGGCCCGCGCCCGCATGTTGCGCAGTCCGTTGCCGCCGAGGCTGCCCTGTGGCTGTGGCGGCAGGCCCTTGCCGTCGTCCTCTATGGTGAAGTGAAGCTGTTTGCCTGTTTTTTTCAGAGAGAATACGGCGCGGGTGGCCCCGCTGTGTTTGGCCACGTTGGTGGTCGCTTCTTTGAAAAACAGGTAAAAATCCTTGCGCTGTTCCATGGGTATATGCAGGGCATAGACCTCCTTTTCTATGTCGAAAATGGCCGAGATGCCCATCGGCTCCAGCGTATCTGTGGCAAAGCGGATCATGCGTTCCACGATCTTGTCCATGCTGTCGTTTTGGGGGTTTACAGACCATACGATGTCGCTCATACTCGACATAGCGGTGCGGGCTTTGTCTCCTATGCCGCTGAGCCGGGCCTTTTCGCCGTCGAGTTCCATCTGTCGCAGCACCGATTCGCTGAGGATGGAGATGGTGGTGAGGGTGGAGCCTACCTCGTCGTGCAGGTCGCGGGCGATGCGCAGGCGGATGGCTTCTTTTTCGAGTTGTTGCCGCAGGCGGTAACGGAAGATAAAACGAATAAGAACAAAGGAAATCAGTGCCGCACCGAGTATGAACCACCAGGTTTGGTAAAACGGCGGTCTGACCCGCAGCATGAACTGGGCATTGCTCCGTATTTCGTTGCCCTCCACGTCCACGGCTTTCACTTTGAACACATAGCTGCCACCGTCGAGGTTGGTGTAGGTGGCGGAGCGCTGTCCCCTTGCGAAGAACCAATCCTTGTCAAAACCTTCGAGCATATAGTAAAAAGTGCAGATATCAGGGTCGGCCGTGCTGGCAAAATCGAAGGAAATGAAGTTTTGGGCGTGGTTGATGGGGTAGGGCTTTGACACATAATCACCGGGTACGATGGGCTGGAACTCATTGAAAATCCGGAACTCCGAAATGAAAATGGAATCATTTTCCGAAAGTACTTTGTACCGTTTTACCCCATCGTTGCCTTGCCTTCCTTTATGTAGGTCGCAATGGCCGTCAAGAGCTGTCCATGTTCCGTGAATGGAATCCGAACTTATGATATTAAGCCGAACCTCCATTTCAGTCCGGCAGCCGGCGTATGTTCTAACCTGTTTGCCTTGCCAGGTATTTTGCCCCGTTTTATGAAATTTTGCCCAATGCTCAGGATGAATTACTGCCGCAAAATCGCCGTCCTGAAAATAGGATGCATTCATCCACTCAGCTACCCGCCATGTACCAGAGAGGTCAGTACCGCCATCAAATTTTTTGCCCCGGCAAACCACTATCGTGCTTTTGGCTACTGGATGTTCCGCCATCGGATATTTTTCCGAATCCCCTTCGATGCGCTCGTGCCATCGGTTGTGGTCATTTAAAAAATAAGTGGCATTTGAAGTGGTGCGTTTTCCAGTTTCAGTATTGATAAAAATGCGTTTGCCAACAATCGTGCGCTCGTTTTTTGCACGCCCCTCAAAATAGGCTTTTGATGATTTGGACAAGGCGATGTAGGCATAAAGGCCCTCATCGTTCATCCATTCGGCGATGCTGCCGTCCGGCATGTCCCATGTTCCGGCAATGAGTGGTTGGAGCGGCTTGCTGTGTTCGTTCTGTCGGTTCACCTCCAATCTTCGCCATTTTTCCCATTGGTCTTTATTGGCAAAAACGACCGAAACGCCCTTCTTGCCGCCGAGCCAGATATTGCTGTGTGAGTCAACGCTTAGGCATTCAATATGGCCGCAGCGAAGCGGATTGGCAGGCAGTTCGAGGGTGGAGACTTTATAGGCGAATCGCTTATTTTTCAGGTCGAAGCCGAATAAGCTGGCCTTGCTGATAGGATACATCCAAAGGATAGGCTCATTGGTTAGGCCGGGTGCGAGTGCAAAGCCTTTAAACGAGCCCCCTTCCGATTGTGACCAGCTTCCCCATTGGCCCATTGCTTTATCGTAACTCGCCAGAGTATTTGCCCCAATCCACACGATGCTTTCACCGGGCAACTGGAAGACGTCCTCGATATGCTCCATTGGCGCAAGTATCCTTTGTTGGATTTTGCCATCCATCCTGTATAGGTGTAACTCCCTCGTGCTCCACCCTCCGTCCCAAACCAGTCCGTCGCTATCACGCCCCACCGGCCCTACCCGCCGTGGCAGCTTTACGCTTTTTTCAATTTTCAAGGTTTTTGGGTCAATATAATAGAGGGCGCTATATTTGAAAAACCAGACTCCTCCTTCGTGATGCCAATCGTGCAGGTATATCTCGCTGGTGCCCAGTCCATGAGGTGCATCCGGCTCAACTTTGGAAAGGTCGTATTCTATGAACTTGTCCTTTTTTTCCTCGAAATAAAACAGCTTGAAGGTCGTGGCCAACCAGATGCGGCCTGTGGTGTCGGCGGTGAGGAAGTGACAGCCCCAGTTCTTCCAGAGCAGCGAATCGGCAGGGGCGTTCAGGTAGTTTTTGAAGGTTTTGCCGTCGTAGCAGCTTACGCCTTTTGGCGTGGCAAACCACATCCGGCCCTTGCCGTCCTCCTGTATGTCGCGCACCACCGGGTCGGCAAGTCCGAGGGCCGGGCCGCCCGCTTCCGCCGCTGAGACGAAATTGGACGACAGCGACCAGTTGACCTGCGCCGTGGCTGCCCCCGAAAAAAGCAGCATAAGCAGTATGAGCCTGCGGTTTTTCATTTCATCGGAATCCTTAACGAGACAAATATCCCGTATTCGCCATTGTTTTTCATCAAAAACTCAGCCCCCAGCGCCTCGGTCCGCGCCTGCATGTTGCGCAGTCCGTTGCCGCCGAGGCTGCCCTGTGGCTGTGGCGGCAGGCCCTTGCCGTCATCCTCTATGGTGAAGAGCAGTTGCCGGCCTGTTTTTTTGAGGGAGAAGAGGGCGCGGGTGGCCCCGCTGTGTTTGGCTACGTTGGTGGTGGCTTCTTTGAAAAATAGGTAAAAATCCTTGCGCTGTTCCATGGGCATCTGCAGGGCATAGACCTCTTTTTCTATGTCGAAAACGGCCGAGATGCCCAGCGGCTCGAGCGTATCTGTGGCAAAGCGGATCATGCGCTCCACGATCTTGTCCATGCTGTCGTTTTGTGGGTTTATAGACCATACGATGTCGCTCATGCTCGACATGGCGGTGCGGGCTTTGTCTCCTATGCCGCTGAGACGGGCCTTTTCGCCGTCGAGTTCCATCTGCCGCAGCACCGATTCGCTGAGGATGGAGATGGTGGTGAGGGTGGAGCCTACCTCGTCGTGGAGGTCGCGGGCGATGCGCCGTCGGATGTCCTCTTTTTCGAGTTGTTGCCGTAGGCGGTAACGGAAGATAAAACGAATAAGGAAAAAGGAAATCAGTGTCGCACCGAGTATGAACCACCAGGTTTGGTAAAACGGCGGCCTGACCCGCAGCATGAACCGGGTGTTGCCACGTATTTCGGTGCCCTCCACGTCCACGGCCCTCACTTTGAACACATAGCTGCCGCCGTCGAGGTTGGTGTAGGTGGCCGAGGGCTGCATAAATGCGATGAACCAGCCCTTGTCGAAGCCCTCGAGTTGGTAGTAAAAAGTTGTCGTCCTGGGGTCGTAGGAACTGGAGAAATTGAAAGTGATGTAGTTCTGGCTATGGTCAATCACCAATTCTTTGGCCATATAATCTTTGGGGTCAACGGGATGAAATTCATTGAATATCCGAAATTCGGTAATGAAAACGGAGTCAGCAGTTCCCATTGCTTTTAACCTCCAGTAAGACTCTCTGTCAGTTCGCCCTTTGTGCAGGTCGCAACGACTATCCAATGCTACCCATACTGCGTTGATGAAATCCGGTGTTACACATTCGTAATTCATGGACATTTCCGTAATACAATCGCCCCATGTTCGATAAACATGGACTTTCCATGAGTTACGCCCTGTTTTTTTACAGTCCAAGAAATGTTGTGGATGTACGATGGAGAGGAAATCCCCATCCTGGAAAATATAAACCAATGCTTTATTGCTTCCATCCCATGTTCCTGACAGGTCGCTTGCCGGGTCGAATTTTTTGCCATTACAAACCACGACTTTGCTTTCCATGCCACTCAGCCGGGCCATTGGTTTACGAGCTTCGTTGGCGTCCTGCTCCCATTCGTACCAATTGCCATCCGCAATATTGTAGCGATAAACCTTCTGTCCGACCTTTCGATTTCCTGTTTCAAGGTCAACAAAGGTACGCTGCCCCCTGATACTGCCATCGTCTCCCATTTTTCCTTCAAAAAATGCCTTTGAACGTTTTGACAGTGCGATATACCTGAAAACCGAATTGTAGGCTACCCACTCCGCAATGCTGCCGTCCGGCATTCTCCAAGTGCCTATAATATTTGAACTTGATGTTTTTAACTTGGTAGGGGACACCGACGAGTTGACCCGACTCAGTGCCTTGTTTACGAACAACAGGCTAATTGATATGAGCAATATACACCTCACTTTATCAGAATTTTAAGTGAGACAAATGTACCGCTTTGCCCATTTTTTTCATCAAAAACTCAGCCCCCAGCCCCCGGCGCCTACCCGCATGTTGCGCCACCCTATGCCGCCGGGCCGGGCTTTCCTCCAGCGAAATTCATCGGCCCTTGCCCCAAAACACAAATAGTCCTGCAACTGCTGTTACAGGACTACTCGTTGAAGTATCTTAAATCTTTTTAAACAGGGACTATCCCAGAGCAGCAACGCGCTTCATCAGACCGCTTTTCAGGTTGGCCGCCTTGTTTTTGTGCCAAGTGCCGCGCTTGGCCAGGCGATCAATCATGCTGATCACTTTGGGCAAAAAACCCTGAGCATCTGTTGCATCTTCCAGACCGCGCAGGCGCTTGATGGCCGTGCGGGTGGTCTTTTTGTAAAAACGGTTTTGATCGCGGCGCTTCTCATCCTGACGAATGCGCTTCAATGACGATTTATGATGTGCCATAATCCGTATGTTTCTTTTTTGCTTTTTAAAACGGAGCGCAAATGTAGGTCTTTTCTTTTGAAGAAGTCAAATCTTTTTTGAAAAATATCTTGACATGCCGTCAACGCCGCATCAATTCCATGATATGCAGCACCATAGAAGACCCCATAAAAGCCATTAGGGCCAGGCCGGCAATGCGCAGCCACCAGCCGTTGGACTGCCGGAATGCCTCCGCTTTTTCCTGCGTTTCCGGGTTGCCGGAGCGCACAAAGCCTCTGGAAAAAAGATACACATACACGCCAATGGCAGTGAGCAGGATTTCAAAAAGTAAACCGATGTATTCCATGATGGCAGAATTTAAACGTTGACGGAAACGGATGCAAGATAGGTATAAACCATTCACAAAAACGCCACTTCCTTCACATCAAAAGCGGAGACGCCCTGCCCGTGCCGCACCTGCAAAAGCCCCTGCGGCGTTACGCCCGTGATGCGCCCCTCGAAGATATGGCCGTCTTTGCGCTGAAAAAGAGCCGGCTCGTCAAAGCGGTAGAGATGCCGGAGGTATTCCTCGCGGATGGCCTCCGTTTGGCCGGCGCGCAGTTGAAGGTAGCGCTCTTCGAGGCAGAGCAACAAGTCTTCCCGGACTTCGTGCAGGTCTAAATCCTGCCCGGTCAGCATGGCCGGTGAGACGGCGTTAGGCAAGTGCTCGGAGAAGGCCGTTTGATTTACATTGAGGCCGATGCCCGCCACGCAATATTGAAACCGGAAGCCTTTGATGGAGGTCTGGAGCAAAATACCCGCCGTTTTTCGGTCGCCTATATATATATCGTTGGGCCATTTGAGCGTAACCGGATGAGCAAGCAGCCCGGCTGCCAGATCGCGAACGGCGAGTGCAATAGCCTGATTGAGAAAGAAATGTGCCGAGGTATCCACGAAGTCAGGATAGAAAATCACACTCAGCAGTATGTTTTTGCCCGGTTCGCTTTCCCATGAGGCGCCGGCCTGCCCTCTGCCCTCGGTTTGGCTGCGGGCAGAAATCACCGTACCTTCGTCGGGCCGCCCCTCCGAAAGCATGTCCAATGCGAACAAATTGGTGGAGGGAAGGACGGGAAAATCAAGCAAAACTTTTCCCACAAAAAGAGTGTTCCTATTGCGCAATTGGAAAAAGAGTTTGTAATTTGTACACTTTTAAACCATTGTATTCAACCGCAAAAATAATAAAATCACAACTTGGAGTCACAGATTCAATTACTCGCCCAACCTCCTGTGGGGGCCGAGGAACTCAACGACCTGATCGTTGACAGCATGCAAGACATTAAGGCTAAACGCATTGTCAAATTAGACCTGCGCCATTTGAAAGATACACCTGCCGATTATTTCATTGTTTGCGAAGGCGATTCTACCACACAGGTGCGCGCCATTGCCGCCAACGTGGCAAGAAGGGTAAAGACAGAAGGGCATATCCGCCCTGCGGCCAAAGAAGGCGAGCAGGTAGCCCGCTGGATTTGCATAGACTATTATAATACGGTAGTGCATGTGTTTTATCGCGAAACCCGCGCCTTTTACGAATTAGAGTCGTTGTGGAGCGATGCGATTTTCACGGAGTACGAAACTTTGTAACATTATAAAAGGACAGCACGTCAACGAATCGCCTCGATGCGCGTTTATCCCTTAATTATCAGGTGCGAGACCTTGCATTAAAGTAAAACACGGCATGGAAAAAAATCAAAACGAAGATAGCAAACCCGGAGGTACCGGCGGTGTCTTCAATTCCTTTTGGATATACGGAATCATTCTGGCAGTGCTTTTGGTGGTGCATTTTGCCACCAACGGGCAGGTACAAAAAGTGCGCCTGAGCACAAGGGAATTTTTCGACTTGGTTGTAAAACAGGAGGTTGCACGTGTTCAAGTACAGGAAGACAGCAAAAAAGCCTTTGTTTATATCAAAGAGGAGTATTTGTCTGATGCGAAGCACAAAAAGGTAGCAGGGAACGGGAGTGGCGAAGGCCGCTATCATTATTTGGTAGAAACCGGCCCCATAGACCAGTTTCAGGATGAACTGAAAAAAAAGCAGGAGAGCGCTGGTATTGAGGTTCCGCTCATGGCCGACTTTGTTTCTCCGGGTATTTGGCCCGTCATTATGACCTGGCTCATCCCCATCGGCCTGATATTGCTGGTTTGGCTCATCATCATGCGGCGCATGGCCGGCGGTCCGGGCGGCCCGGGTTCTCAGATTTTCAACATCGGGAAATCGAAAGCCACGCTCTTTGATCAAGGCACCAAGGTGGACGTCACTTTTGCCGACGTGGCCGGCCTCAACGAAGCCAAAGAAGAAGTGATGGAAGTCGTGGATTTTCTCAAAAATCCTAAAAAATATACCTCGCTGGGCGGTAAAATCCCCAAAGGCGTGCTGCTGGTAGGCGCTCCAGGAACGGGCAAAACCTTGCTGGCCAAGGCCGTAGCCGGCGAGGCAGGGGTGCCGTTTTTCTCTATTTCCGGCTCCGATTTTGTGGAAATGTTTGTCGGCGTAGGCGCTTCCCGCGTGCGCGACCTCTTCCGGCAGGCCCGCGAAAAAGCGCCTTGCATCGTCTTTATAGATGAAATAGACGCCATTGGTCGCGCCCGCGGCCGCTCCAATATTCAGGGCGGAAACGACGAGCGCGAGAACACGCTCAACCAGTTGTTGGTAGAAATGGACGGCTTTCCTACCGACAAAGGCGTCATCCTGATGGCCGCCACCAACCGCCCCGATATTCTCGATCAGGCCCTCATGCGCCCCGGCCGCTTCGACCGCCAGATTGGCATTGACCTGCCCGATCTGCAAGGCCGCCAAGCCATTTTTTCGGTGCATCTCAAGACCATCAAATTAGCCGATGACGTCTCTCCTTTTGCATTGGCCGAAATGACGCCCGGTTTTGCCGGCGCCGACATCGCCAATGTGTGCAATGAAGCCGCCCTCATCGCTGCCCGCCGCAACAAACGCGCCGTGGACATGGACGACTTCAACTCGGCCCTTGATCGCGTCATCGGCGGCCTCGAAAAGAAAAACAAGTTCATTTCGCCCGGAGAGAAAGAAATCATTGCTTACCACGAGGCTGGCCACGCCATTTGCGGCTGGTTTCTGGAGCACGCCTCGCCTTTGGTCAAAGTGACCATCGTGCCACGCGGTATCGGCACTCTGGGATATGCGCAGTATTTGCCCAAGGAAGAGTACATCACCCGAACGGAGCAAATTCTCGACAGGATTTGTATGACTTTCGGAGGCCGTGCTGCCGAGTCTATCATCTTCGACAAGGTGTCCACCGGCGCTCAAAGCGACCTCGATCAGGTAACGCGCATGGCGTACAGCATGGTCACGGTTTTTGGTATGAACGACAAAGTGGGGCAGGTGTCTTTTTACAGCCTGGGGCAAGACCAGTTCCAGCGCCCGTATTCCGATACCACTGCTTCCATGATTGACGAAGAAGTGCGCCGTTTGCTGGACGTACAATATGAGCGCGCCAAAGAACTGCTGCGCGAACATCGCCACCACCTGGAACTGCTGGCTCGCACCCTGTTAGATAAGGAAGTGTTGCTCAAATCGGATTTGGAGAGGCTCATCGGCCCGCGTCCTTATGCTGAGCACCCGCCATTAGAACACAACAGCATTCCTCTGGCAGAGGAAGTGTGACGAAATAAACGGAGCAGCGTCTCCAAAGACGTACTAATTCACTATATTGAGGGGCCGGAACGAGGGAGTTGCCGGCCTCTTTTTTTTTGAAACCTTACAACCGGAAAGCCGGGACATTTTGTTTTTATTCAAAATAAACCAAAAGCCATGAGCGAATTTAAAGAAGTTGTTGCAGAAGGTGCCCGCGAGGTAGGGCGCAAAACGCTTCGTATTACCAAAAAAGTCCTTATCCTGTTGTTGCTGCTCGGCCTTGTCGGCGCAGGCGGCTACTACGGCTGGGGCAACATGACCTACAGTTCCGGTACTCGTTCCGGCCAACTGATGAAACTCTCCCGAAAGGGGTACGTTTTCAAAACGCACGAAGGTCAGCTTTTTCTGGGTGTTTATACGCCGAGCCAACCCGCTATGGCGCCCGGCAATATCTGGGAGTTTTCGGTGAAGAATAAACAGGTATATGAGCAAATTCAAAAGCTCGAAGGCAAGCAGGTAAAACTGTACTACAAGGAGCATTTCCGTACCTTCCCCTGGCAGGGCGATACGAAATACTTTGTTTATCAGGCTGAAGTAATTAAGTAGGGGGCGCCTTTCCGGTCGCATCGCGGTTGGAAGGGCGTTTTTTGAAATATTTTTTAATCATTTGATTAAATCACTTGACTTAAACAGCAAAAGTACTTACCTTTGCGCCATCATTATACCTTGCGCCGCCAGGTTTTGGGCATAGCCTTCGGCGCTGTTTGTTGATTAGCAGCGCACGGTATGACAAAAGCGGCTTCGCACCTGACGGTGCGAGGTATAAAATACAAAAGGCATGAGCGACAGCGAAAAAGACAGGAGTACGGAGGAGAAGATCAAAGATGCCGCCCGCGTCGTATTTCACAAAAAAGGGTTTGCCGCCACGCGCACCCGCGACATTGCGGAGGAGGCCGGCCTGAATCTGGCATTGCTCAACTACTACTTCCGCAGCAAAGAGAAACTCTTCGACATCATCATGCTGGAAACGATGATGGGCTTTATGGGCGCCATGATGTTTGTTTTCAACGATGAGGGGTCGAGTTTTGAAGAGAAGGTAGAAAAAACGGTTTCTTCATACATTGATTTATTTATCAAAGAGCCTCAGATACCGCTTTTTATCATGAATGAATTGCAGCGCAACCCGGAGGGTCTGGCGGGGAAGCTCAACATCAAATCCGTTCTTTTGAACTCCGTTTTTGCCCGGCAATATCAGGAGGTAATGAACCGGCGCGGCGGCGAACCGCTGCACATCATGCAGTTTGTGATGAGTCTGATGGGGCTGTTGGTATTTCCTTTCATGGGGCGGCCCATGCTTAAAATCATCGGCGACCTGAACGATGAGAAATTTGTAACGATGATGAAAGAACGCAAAAAGCTCGTTCCTGTCTGGATAGAGGCCATCCTGAGTGCGGGATGATTTTTTTTGTTGCTATTTTAAACAAATGATTAAATCAAAATATCTAATCTGATGGATATACGAATCTTATACGCCCGGAGGGTAAGGCGCATTTTCGTTTTGTGCCTCGCAAGTTTGTGGGCGCTGGGGTTGACGGGCCAAAGCCTGAGTCTGGACTCTTGCTACGCTATGGCGCGGCGCAATTACCCCTTAGTGCAGCAGTTTGATCTGATTGAGAAGTCGAAAGCGCTGTCGTTGGAAAACGCCGCCAAAGGCTACCTGCCGCAATTGGCCGTCAATGGGCAGGCCACCTACCAATCGGAAGTGACCCGCCTGCCGATTTCGTTTCCGGGGCTGAACGTACCCGAACTGAGCAAAGACCAATATCGGCTGTTCGGAGAGGTCAATCAGCCACTCACCGATTTGTTTTTTGTCAAAGAACAACAAGACCTGATTCGGGCCAATGCAGCGCTGGAAACCCAAAAAACAGAGGTGGAACTGCACAAACTCCGCGAGCGGGTGTATCAGCTTTATTTCGGCGTATTGTACATGGACGCCCGTTTGGAGCAGGCCCAATTGCTCATCAAAGACTTGGAGGCCGGTTTGGCTAAAGTGCAGGCAGCCGTAGCGGGCGGGGTAGCGCTGAAAAGTCAGGCCGATCAGTTGCGCGCCGAACTGCTCAAAGCCCGGCAGCAAATAGCCGAATTGAAATCCGGGCGACGGGCTTACGCGGAAGCGCTGGGTTTGCTTACCCGACAAAACATGGACGAAAAAACGGTATTGGAAACGCCCGCCGCACCGCTTCCCGCCACCGAAATCAGACGACCGGAATTGGCCATGTTCGGCGCGCAACAACAATCGCTGGTACAGCAAAGCCGCCTGATCAACAACAAAACCTTGCCTCGCCTGAGCGCCTTTTTTCAGGGCGGATACGGCCGGCCGGCACTCAACGTGCTGAGCAACGACTTTGACCCTTACTTCATCACCGGGCTGAGGCTGAACTGGAACATCAGCAGTTTTTACACCTCCGGCAACGAGCGCCAACTGCTCTCCACCCAGCAATCGGCCATCGCCCTGCAACGCGAAACCTTCCTCCTGAATACGCGCTTGGCCGTGCAACAACAGCAGGCGGAAATAGCCAAATGGCAGGAACTCATCGTTTCCGACGGGGAGATCATCCTGTTGCGCGAAAGCGTAAAAAATACAGCCCAACAACAACTCAGCAACGGCACCGTAACCACCACCGACTACCTGAACTATGTGAACGCGGAAGACCTGGCGCGGCAGCAACTGATTCTGCACCGGATGCAACTGCTGCTGGCACAATACAATCACCTTTTGACAACCGGAAATTAAGTACCAACATGGAAAAGATCAGATATTTCGTTTGGGCCGCTGTGGCCGCCATCAGTCTGGCCGGATGCGCCGGAGGAGAAGAAAAAATGGATGCCAACGGCTCTTTTGAGGCCGAAGAGCGCGTCATCAGCGCGGAAGCCACGGGCAAAATCCTGCGTTTGGACATTGAAGAGGGGCAGTTGCTTCAGGCCGGCGCCGCCGTTGGGCAAATTGATGTGGACAACCTGAAATTGCAGGCCGGGCAGGTGAGCGCTTCGATGGAGGCTTTGCACAAAAAAACCAATGACGCGGGTCCGCAGGTGGCCGTGTTGGAGGCTCAGTTGGCCGCGCACAGCCGGCAGATGGCTTCTTTGTCGAAACAATTGGAAGTGGTGGACAAAGAAGTAGCCCGGTTCAAAACATTGGTTGCTTCGGACGCTGCCACGCAAAAGCAGTTGGACGATCTGACGGGGCAGCGGGCTGTACTGGAAAAACAATTCAGCGCCGCCGAGAGTCAGGCGGAGGTCATCAAGGCGCAGATACGGGCGGCCAAAGCGGGGGTGCAAACACAGAATACCGGCATCCTGAGCGAAGAACTGCCCGCGCAGAAAAGGCTGGAAATCATTGAAAAACAAATCCGCGACGGCGCAGTACTCAACCAATATGCCGGCACGGTGCTGGCCCAATATGCCCGCGAAGGGGAGTTTACGGCCATTGGAAAACCGCTGTATAAAATCGCCGACCTTTCGGAAGTCTATCTGCGGGCGTACATCACCGGCGACCAACTGCCTCAAGTGAAACTGGGCCAGGAGGTAAAAGTACTCACCGATGACGGGCAGGGCGGCTACCACGAGACGAGCGGCACGATCACCTGGATCAGCGACCGGGCGGAGTTCACACCCAAAACGATACAGACCAAAGCGGAAAGGGCCAATATGGTGTACGCCATCAAGGTGAAAGTGAAAAATGAGGACGGAAGGTATAAGATAGGCATGTACGGCGGGCTGAAGTGGGGAGCGCAAGGCGGGTAGAACCCGCCGGATAGTCCGCACGAGGTAGAGCCTCGCGCGAGCGGCGAGCAGCGTTTGCGAAGCCTTCAAGGATTCGTAAACGTAATGGTTCAGCAATAGCGCGGGTAGAACCCGCATGATAGTACACGCGAGGTAGAACCTCGCGCGAGCGCGCAAATTATAGCCATTCACAACTCAGGTTTATTATGAAAGACGTAGTGCTGGAACACATCACAAAATCCTACAACAAGGGGGCTGTGCGGGCCGTAGAAGACGTGTCGCTGGAGGTGGATAAGGGCGAACTGTTCGGTCTCATCGGGCCGGACGGCGCAGGCAAAACCAGCATTTTCCGCATACTGACCACCCTGCTGTTGGCAGATTCCGGCTCGGCTGCCGTGCATGGTTTCGATGTGGTGAAAGATTTTAGGGCCATCCGGAGCCGGGTGGGGTACATGCCTGGCCGGTTCTCATTGTACCAGGACCTCACCGTGGAGGAAAATCTGAGCTTTTTTGCTACCGTTTTTAATACCAGTATTCAGGAAAACTACGATCTCATTAAAGACATCTACGAACACATAGAACCCTTCAAAAAGCGGCGGGCCGGCAAGCTGTCGGGCGGCATGAAGCAAAAATTAGCCCTGTGTTGCGCGCTCATCCACCGGCCCGAAGTGCTGTTTTTGGACGAACCTACCACCGGCGTAGATGCCGTTTCCCGCAAGGAGTTCTGGGGCATGTTGCGGCGCCTCAAAGAGCAGGGCATCACCATTTTGGTCTCAACGCCGTACATGGACGAGGCCACCCTGTGCGAGCGCATCGCCTTGATTCAAAACGGGCGCATCATGTCGGTAGAAACACCCGACAACATCATTGCCTCCTACCCGCATGCGCTGTATGCCATCCGCTCCGAAAACATGAACGCGCTGCTGCACGATCTGCGCCGAGCCGGAGAGGTAGCCTCCAGTCATTCCTTCGGAGATCACCACCACATCACCTTCCGGGCAGGCGGGGAAGAGGCTGTGCAGCAAAACTTGTTGCAGCGCTTGCGGGAGGCGGGGCATCGGGAGTTGAGTTTGCAACCCATCAGACCCACGATTGAAGATTGTTTCATTCAACAAATGCCGGCATGAACAGAGAAATAGTCATACAAACAGAGCGCCTGAGCAAGCATTTCGGCGACTTTGTGGCGGTCAACGAGATCAGTTTCGAGGTGTATGCCGGCGAGATATTTGGTTTTCTGGGCGCCAACGGAGCAGGCAAAACCACCGCCATGCGCATGCTCTGCGGCCTTTCCATTCCCACTTCCGGCCAGGCCCGCATTGCAGGCTACGATGTTTACAAAAACACCGAGGACATCAAAAAAAACATTGGCTACATGAGCCAGAAATTCTCGCTGTACGAAGACCTGACATTGGAGGAAAACATTCGCTTTTTCGGCGGCATTTACGGCATGAGCAGCCGGCAGATCAAAGCCAAATCGGATGCCTTAGTGGAAAAACTCGGCATGGAAAACGAAACCAAAAAATTGGTTGGCGCCCTGCCTTTGGGCTGGAAACAGAAAATAGCCTTCTCCTCCGCCATTTTTCACGATCCCAAAATCGTATTCCTCGACGAACCCACCGGCGGCGTGGACCCCATCACGCGGCGGCAGTTCTGGGATTTGATCTACGAGGCTGCCGACCGGGGCATCACCGTGTTTGTCACCACGCACTATATGGACGAGGCCGAGTATTGCAACCGCCTCTCGATGATGGTGGACGGCGCCATCAAGGCATTGGATTCGCCGGCGAATTTGAAAGAACAGTACCGCGCGGCCTCTATGGACGAGGTGTTTTATGAAATGGCCAGGGGCGCGCAACGAAAAGCGGATTGAGTTATGAAACAGTTTCTGACATTTGTAAGGAAGGAGTTTTACCACGTTTTTCGCGACCGGAAAACGCTGCTCCTGTTGTTTGGTATGCCGGTGATGCAGATTGTGCTGTTCGGCTTTGCCCTCAGCAACGAAATCAAAAATGCCCGCGTGGCCGTGTATGATCTGGCCAACGACGCCGCATCGCGCCGCATCATAGAAAAAATGGAGGGCGGCGGAAAATTTGAAATGGAGCGAAAAGCCTGGAACCGCGAGGGCGTCGAGCAGGCTTTCCGCGAAGGCAAGGTAAAAATGGCGGTGGTGTTTCCGGCGGGCTTCGACGACGATCTCTCGCACCTCAACCACGCGCAGGTGCAACTCATCGCCGACGCCTCCGACCCCAATACGGCCAATACGCTGGTGAACTACGCCTCGGCCATCATCATGGATTATCAGCGCGAGCGCATGCAGGCCGCCGCCATACCCGTGCCGGTGAGTACCGAGGTGCGCATGATTTACAACCCCGAACTGAAGAGCGTGACCAATTTTGTGCCTGGCGTGATGGCGCTCATTTTGCTGCTGATCTGTGTGCTGATGACCTCCGTTTCCATTGTGAAAGAGAAAGAATTGGGCACGATGGAGGTACTGTTGGTGTCGCCGTTTCATCCCTTGTTGGTCATTATTTCCAAAGCCGTGCCGTACTTTTTCCTCTCGCTCATCAACCTGACGGTGATCCTCATCCTCAGCGTCACCCTGATGGGGATGCCCATTGCCGGCAGTTTGTGGCTGCTGTACGGGGTCAGTTCCATATTCATCATGGCGGCGCTGTCGCTGGGCCTGTTCATTTCCAATGTGACGCATTCACAGGAGGCGGCCATGCTGATTTCACTGCTGGGTATGCTCATTCCCACATTGCTTTTTACAGGCTTCATGTTTCCCATCGAAAACATGCCGCTGCCCTTGCAGGTGATATCGAACATCGTGATTTCCAAGTGGTACTACATCATTGTCAAGTCCGTCATGATCAAGGGTTTAGGCTTGGCGGCGGTGTGGAAAGAAACCCTGATTCTGGTTTTCATTACCGTGCTGCTGCTGACCATGAGCGCGCGCACTTTTAAAAACCGATTGGCATGAGAACCTTGAGATTTTTATTACAAAAGGAGTTTTTGCAAATATTCCGCAACAAGATCATCCTGCGCATCATCGTAGTATTGCCGGTCATGCAACTGCTCATTTTGCCCTTGGCCGCCGATTACGAAATCAAAAACATCCGCATTTCCATCGTTGACCACGACCGTTCGGCCTATTCGCGGCAACTCATCAACAACATCGTGGCTTCGGGCTATTTCAGCATCAACGATTACAGCGCCGCTTTTGAGCAGTCGTTTGAGGAATTTCAAAAAGACCATTCCGATCTGATTTTGGAAATCCCGGCCCGTTTCGAGGCGGATATTGCCAACCAAAAAGGCTCGGAAGTCCTCATTGCGCTCAATGCCATCAACGGCGTCAAGGCATCGGTGGGCAGTACCTACCTGAGCCGCATCATCGGCGCCTTCAATGCCGATATTCGCTTCCGCGACCTGCCCCAGCCGCGTTATCCGGCAGTGGCCGCCATAGAGGTGGTCCCGCAATTTTGGTACAACCCGCTCATGAAATACCGGGTGTTCATGGTGCCGGGTATTTTGGTCATGCTGGTCACCGCCATGGCCTCTTTCATGTGCGCGCTCAACATTGTGAAAGAAAAAGAAGGGGGCACCATCGAGCAGATCAACGTGACGCCCATCCGAAAGTACCACTTCATATTGGCCAAGCTCATCCCGTTTTGGGTCATCGGCATGTTTGTCTTTACGCTGGGATTGCTGGGCGTGGCCCGCTTGGTATATGGCATTGTACCGGTCGGCTCATTGCTCACGCTGTACGCATTTCTGGCGGTATATCTCGTGGCCATGCTGGGCGTGGGGCTTATTATATCCACCTATTCGGCTACGCAGCAGCAGTCTATGTCGCTGGCATTTTTCTTCATGATGATTTTTATACTCATGGGCGGTTTGTTTACGCCGGTGGACAGCATGCCGGAGTGGGCGCAGTGGATAGCCCGCGCCAATCCGGTGGCGTATTTCATCGAGGTGGTGCGCTTGGTGGTGCTCAAAGGGAGCAGTTTTTACGATATCCGAGGGCATTTTCTCGTCATCACCGGCATGGCGCTGTTTTTCAACGTGTGGGCGGTGTGGAATTATCGGAAGACGAGTTGATGCGGCGGGCCGTAGGCTGTTCCTCTGTGTAGAAAACCGCACTACGGAATTTGCCCCACTACTAAGCCTAATATCTACTCCGCGCCCGTGCCTCAAAACACTGCAAAACCCAAGAGCAACGCGGGAACCGCCGCGCCATTCGCATTCAAATCCTTCTGAGTTTCAAGGTTTCGGCCACATACACACTCAGGCTCCCGGCTTGCTGTGCCACTCAAAAAACACGCCCTGCGGATCGCGTTTTGCCCGTATTTCCTGCACCCGTTTCAGGTGTTCCGGTTTCAAAAAGTGATCGGTGCGCTTGTGCAGGCCCTCGTCGGCCAATTGGATGCCCGATGAAAGGTGCTGCATTTCCCGAATCATATCGGCCGCCCAGAAATTGTACTTTTCGGTATCGCGGGCATTTTTCCAACTGCTGTACAGCGCGAGATAAATATTGTCTTCCACGCTGTACGCCATGTCCACGCTCAGCGGGTCGGGGTACCAGTTGAGCCAGAGAAAATGCGATGGCGGCGGCGGCAGGGTCTCGGCTATTTTTTTGATAAAAGGCAGCAGTTCGTCAATGGGGGCGTGCGTCCACATATTGTCCACGCCATAGTGGTAGTTGGCGGGGTAGTGGGTCATGGTGGCCCGGTAAAAAACATCAATGCCGGGATTGAAGGCCGGGGTGGCAACGATGGCTTTCTTTTTGATCGGACTGTTGTGCATGAAGGCTTTGGCCGCTTCAAACTCGTCCTCGGTGTCGGCGAAAATGGGAGCAAATGCCTCGATGCCCGGCCCCATGACGTTCATCATATTTTTGCTCATCAACATCTGAAACTCAACGGCTTTGGGAATATCCGGCCCCACGTCGTACGCCCAGCGGTAAACGTCCTCCAGGTGCTGAATGGAAAAATCGTGGGCAATGATGGCCCGGTACGGCGGCAGTGGGTATAGTTTTAAATAAAATTTGACCACCACCCCGAAGAAGCCAGGACCGGAGCCTCGCGCCGCCCAAAACAAATCGGCATTTTCGGTTTCGTTGGCGTGTACTAATTCGCCGTCGGCGGTAATGATGTCCATACCGAGAATGCTTTGGCAGGCAATGCCCGTTTTGCGACCATTCCAGCCGTAGCCGCCTTGCAACAAAAAACCTCCGATGCACACGCCGGTACAGTGCCCTGCCGGAAAAAACAAACCCATTTTGAACAGCGCTTTCAGCAGTACCGAACCGCCGACCGCCGGCCCTGCCTCGGCGCTCATCGCTTCTTTGTTTACCTTATACTGGTCGAAATGTTTCATGGAAATGACGATGCAGTCGGGGCGAATGGAATTGGCGCTGAAACTGCGTCCGCCGGAAAGCACCGTCACCCGTTTGCCCGTTTTTTTGGCGTATCGCACGATGTGGATGATGTCTTCCACTGTGCGCGGTTCGGTCAGCATGTCGGGTATGCGGCCGGTGTCCATTTTGTTGTATAAATTACTGAGAATGATTTTATTAAAATCCTCCTGGGCGCGATGATACACCTCTCCGTTGACCGCCAATTGAGTGTCGGAATGATACTGCCGGTACAAAGCGGGCAAAAACCCTGCGAGGTGGTTCATCTCTTCCGCGCAGTGCCGCAGCAGGTCGGCGCCGAAGTTTTCGGGCAGGCTTTTGAATCTTCGAACAATATCCGTGACCATTGCGGCCAGTTTGCCCCTTTTGCGAACGCCTGCGTACCGGCCGCCGATGAAAAAACGGGAGCGCATTTCAGCGCCGTTTGCGGTAGCCCGCACCTGATGCACGAGGTAGCCATAGTCCACCGGCAAATCGGGATGCCCCAGTTTGGCACAGATATAAACGGCCTGGTCCTTTCGGTTCACAGCTTCGTAAGAAAAGCCGAAATCCAGGGGCGATTTGAACTGAATGACGGCATCCAGCGGCTCTTTGCCGATGTACTCTCTGATGATGGAATTGCGCCCCACATAGCAGGCGTCATTTTTGCCGTCTTCCCAGCGGGCGCTGAGGTGTGCGCCCGGATGCCACAGTTTATAGCGGAGGTCTTGCGATCCGTGCCAGCCAAACCACCAGTCCCACATAGCGGGTGTCACATCGGGCATTTCAGTTCTTACCGCTACGGCCACGCTCCCGTCTTTGTTGACGGCATAGCCATTTTCGACCTCAGCGTAGCCCGTTTTTTCCAATGAGGGCAAATCGCCGACATCGGGCAATGCCCCCCAGGGCAGCGCGCCTGTGCTGAGGGCGGCGCTCACGGCTGCCGGCAGGTCGGCCAATGTTTCATGGTAAAATGCGGCGTAATCGGAGCGCCTGTCTTGATCGTTGTAACCCAGATACTGTTTCGGCATATTTTTTTGCTTTTAAAAATTGATGCAAAAATGCCGGCAAGGGACAGACAACGATGTTGAATTAATTCAAGAAATGCGTGGGGATATATTTTTTCGTATCTATACAGCCGGTCCCCCAAAGCTACGACCACGCCGGGGCGTGGCACGAGCTATGAGTTTGTTTATTCGATGAAAAATTAGATTTCCCATTTGGGGAAATTTCAAAATCTCATCTTGAAAAAAGGCCCTTTTTAATTTTGGAAAATCAAACTCGTGACTCGAACCACGCCTGTGGCGTGGTCGCAGCTTTTTACAGAGCGACTGAATAGTCACTTTTTTCTTTTTTTCAGTTTACTCAGCCATTCTGCCGAAATGCCCATAAACTCGGCGATGTATTTGGAGGGTACCCTTTGCACCACGGCGGGCAGTTCATCCAGCAGGTATTGGTAGAGTTGCTCGGCGTTGTGGGAGATGATTTTTAGTTTCAATTCATTTTCCTCTACCAATGCCTGTATGACTAAGTTGTCGTAAAACTGCCGGAGGATGGGGTGAGACATAAGCAGCACATCCAGATTTTTCTTAGACATGGACAGCACCACCGAATCGCGTACAGCCCGCAGTTCGCAATGGCCGGGTCGCTGGGTGAAATAGCTGTCCACACTGGCCATGAAGGGGTGCAGATTGTCCAAATAAAAATTGATGGTCTTCGGCGTTTCGAGGTTTTCGTTGAAATACCGGCACACAAACCCGCCGCTGACGATGAAATGAATATGGGTGCAGGTCTTGCCCGGCATCAGCAAAACGGTGTTGGATTTCAGTTGCCGGACCTCGATGTTGTCGGCTATGCGCTGCCGAACCTCCTCCGAAATGTGGAGGTGTTCCAACAGGGCAAAAAGAGGCGACAAAACTTCTGATTTTTCGATTTGTATCATGGCTGTTCAAATGTGGTGGTTAGGGGTGGAGCAAGGTATGAAATTTTCAAAAATAAACAAGATAAATGGCTGAAACTATCTATATTTGCATAGTTTCAGCCACTTATACCACTTTTATGAGCATCAAATTAGTAGGCCGGGAAAAAGAACAGGAAATTCTTCGCAAGGTTTTGGACACTCCCGAAGCGGAATTCGTGGCTGTTTTGGGGCGGCGGCGTGTCGGTAAGACCTTTCTGGTGCGGTCGGTTTACGGGGCGCTCATACGCTTTGACATTACGGGGCTGCAAAATGCAACGACGAAGAAGCAGTTGAAAAACTTTGCTGTACATCTTCGCAGCGCCTTTGGCGAAATCAGCCCCAAAGAAACGCCCGAAGACTGGTTGGATGCCTTTCAATTCCTCACGGAGTGCTTAGACAAAACGCTCGACCCTGCTGTAAAATCGGTGGTTTTTTTAGACGAGTTGCCGTGGCTGGCAGGCCGGAAATCGGGTTTTTTGGATGGGTTGAGTTACTTCTGGAACAGTTGGGCCGTGAAAAAAAATGTGGTGGTGGTCGTTTGCGGTTCGGCAGCTTCCTGGATGATTCGGCATGTAGTCTATAACAAAGGAGGGCTGCACAATCGCATAACGCGGCGTATTCACCTGATGCCCTTCAACCTGTATGAGACCGACGCTTATCTCCGCAGCCGCAATGTGGCGCTCAACCCCTTTCAAGTGGTGCAGTTGTACATGGCAATGGGTGGCATCCCGCATTACCTGAAGGAGGTGGACGGCAGCAAAAGCGCCATTCAAAATATTGAGCAGATTTGTTTTTCCGGCACAGGACTGCTCCATGACGAATTTCTAAAACTTTACCCCTCCTTGTTCGACGATGCCACACACCACATTGAGATTATTAAGGCATTGGGCGGGAAATGGAAGGGGCTGACTCGTCAGGAAATTATTGATGCTACGGGGCTGCCCGACGGGGGCAATTTTTCACGATATTTGGAAGAGCTGGTACACTCGGGTTTTATATCCGCATTCAATACATTCGGCAAAAAACAAAAGGATGCCCTGTACCGCCTCACCGATGAATACTCCTTGTTTTACCTGCACTTTATACAGCCACTCCATCAAAATACCTATGAGCGGGACACCTGGCAAAACATGAGTCAAACCTCGCATTTCAAAAGTTGGAGCGGCTATGCTTTTGAGAATATTTGCCTTAAACACATTGAGCAAATCAAGAAAGCACTGGGCATTTCGGGCATTTTTTCCACGTCGGGCAGTTATTACCACAAAGGCAATTCTGATCAAAAAGGCGTACAAATTGACCTTCTGATTGATAGAAAAGACAGTGTTATCAATCTTTTTGAAATCAAATTTTCTGCCGAACCCTATACCCTGACCCAATCTTATGCGCACGATTTATTGCAGAAAATAGCCTCTTTCAAAGCGTTGACCGGCACCCGGAAACAGGTTTTTCTCAATATGCTGACTACGCAGGGCTTGCAACCGAACACGCATAGCATCGGCGTGGTCCATGCGGCGTTTTCGCTTGACGTTTTGTTTGAGAAGGCCTGAAAGGTTTTTTTAATGCACATTTCCCCCGCTTGCCGTATCATTGCACTCCTGATGCAATCAATATGGACAGCACCGCCCGCCACTGGTTTTTCATCGTCAATCCTGCTGCCGGTCATGGCTGGGCGGGCAGGCACTGGCCCGAAATAGCCGCGCAACTCGACCAACACCTCCCCGGATACCAATTTGCATTCACCACCCACCGGGGCCATGCCGCCGATTTGGCCGAAAATGCCCTCCAAAACGGCTTCCGCTGCATTGCTGCCGTGGGCGGCGACGGCACCAACAACGAGGCCGTCAACGGACTGATGAGACAAAACCTCGTTCCGCTCTCCGATATCCTCTACACCCTGCTGCCGGTCGGTACCGGCAACGACTGGATTCGCACGCACGGCATTCCCCGCAAGCTCCGGCTTTGGCTGCAAATGGCTTCCGGCGGCACCGTCATCGAGCAGGAGGTGGGCATCGTTGATTTTATGCAGGACGAGGGCCGGGAGCAGCGCCGTTATTTCGTCAATGTGGCCGGATTAGCCTATGACGCCTTTGTGGTGCAGTATTCCGAACAAAACAAAAGCAGGGTAGGAGGCTCGCTGATGTATCTGGCGCTCATCCTGTTTTGCCTGTTCAAATACCGGCTCTCGAACATGCGCGTCCGTTTCGACGGGCAGGAACGCAGCGGCTTGTATTACACCATCAATGCGGGAGTGTGCAGGTATTCGGGCGGCGGTATGCAGGTGGTTCCGCACGCCGACCCGCAGGACGGGCTGCTGGCCCTCACGCTGGCCGGAAAGCTCAGCAAAGGGGGCGTTTTGCTAAACACCTGGCGTTTTTACAATGCTTCCATCGGGCGGCACCCCAAAGTGGAACTGCATCAGGTGCGGCACATCTCGGTGGAAAGCGGCGACGGCACGCCGGTGCTGGTAGAGGCCGACGGAGAGTTTTTGGGACAGGGCCCCGTGCGCATCTCCCTCGACGAGCGGAGGCTGCGGGTGCTGCGGCCTTGAGAGGACATCCCTTCAAAAACAGCATATTTTGAAACCAACAAACGTCATTTTTTCTTTTTGCGCAGCGGTATGTCTGCTGCTCTCCTGCAACCGGCAGTCGCCGCCTGACTTTCCTGCCTCAGTGCTTGATGCCAGGTATGCATCCGGCCGATTGGAGGGCGTGTTTGCCCATGCAGACAGCCTGAAATACGCCCGGCAGTACACTGGGGCCACCCATGCGTTTTTGGCCTTGGCAGCAGATGCAGCCTTGTCGGAAGAAGATGCGTGTTACCTCCACAATCAATTGGCCGATTTGTACCTGTTGCAATACAAATTGGATAGTTCGGAATGGCATTTGTCTGTTGTACAGGACATTATGTCCAAAATGAGTCAGGGCGTTTCCGCTGCCGTACAGGCCGATTACTGGATCAACAAAGGGCGGCTGGCGTTCAGATTGCGACATCCGAAGGAAGCCTTAGATGCACTTACCCGTTCTCTGGATTTGTACGAAGCGGCCTATCCCGGCAAAACACACCTGAAAAAAGCCCTCGCTCATACCTTCCTCGGACTTTGTCATTACGCCTTTGAAAAAGACAACCGACCTTTTTACCAACACGTCGAAACTGCCTACGACATCGTTCGCTCCGACAGCCTGTTGTGGCCGTACAGCGTGGAAACGGAGTTGGCCAAATGCTATGTCAGCTTTTGGAAACGCAATTTCAAGGCATTGGAAGCACACGCCGAAAATGTCAAATTCCTGAGCGCCTCCCAGCCATACCCCGACACGGTGGCATTAGCAAGAGCTACGTCGCTGCAAGGGCGCGTGAGGTATTATTTAGCTAAAGGCAACGAGGAAAACGCCGCCGCCGCGATCCGCATGTTGGATACCGCCCAGATTCTGGCTGCAGCCGTGGAAGGCCCGCACCAGTTGGACCTGATCTCCTCCTACATCTTCTACCAGATATCCGACACGGCGCAGTTCAATGCCTTGCTCGATACCATTCAGCGCATGGAGCAACGCATGCCGGAATACAGGGCTTACACCGATAGAATTTTGGGCAGGACAGCCCTCATGAACGGAAACCAGGCTGCCGCAAAACAAAGCTATGCGCGCTTCTTGCAGCAACACGGCCGCGACTCCATCGTCAGCGAGGAAATAGTGGATGAAGCCTACGCCATCCTGAGTTTTTTGCATCTGCAAGGCTTGGACGGGCGAAGGCCGCAGATAGATTCGGCCTTGTTTTGGCTGGGGCAGATTTTTGTACACGATACGCCCTGGGAAGGGCAACTGCTGCGCGCCGAACAACTGCTGCAGCCCGATAAATACATGCTGAGTCCTTATCCTTTTTGGGGCCTGAACAGGTTGGGTGGTATCCTCCTCGCCGAGTACGAACTGCACCGCAAGGAACGCTCCCTGCATCAGGCGCTCCGGGCTTTTGTACTGAGCGACAGCCTGTTGTTTGCACAAAACCCTGCTTATGACGAAACTGTCATCCTCGCTTTTCACCGGGAAATCAGCGGCGACCTGTACAGCGGCGCACTCAAAGCCCTGTACGCCTTAGACAGCCTCCATCCTGCCGAAACAAAATACCGCCACCTTGCCGCCCACTTCATAGACCGCAGCAAAAGCGATGTGTTGTTCCGCTTCCTGCCCGGCAATCTCTCCTCCGACAGCCTGCGAGTGCTGAAAAGCCGCATTGACCGCCTCTCGGCCGCGCCACAGCGCACGCCGCTCGACAATCGCCAGTTGGCCTACGACCTGGACGCCATTGAAAACTTCACTTTCAACCAAAAACAAGCTGCCTATCGGTTTGCCGATGTGCCCGCCCTGCAAAACAGCTTAGACGCCGAAACCGCCGTGCTGGAATACAAAATCTGCGCCGATGAGACCTGGCTGCTCTATACCGACCAACAACAGAGCCGGCTGCACCGGATCGGTATTTCGGCAAACGAGCTTCGGCAACTGACGGATTCGCTCGCGCTTTTTTTAAACAACGGGAAAACATTCCATATTCCTGATTATGAGCGACATGCGACAGCTCTGTACGATTTCCTGCTCCGGCCCTTCGAGTCGGAACTCCGGCGTCACCGGCGTTGGGCCATTGTCCCCGATGGCGTTTTGTACCGTCTGCCTTTTGAGGCGCTCATCACGCGGGCTTCGGGCGGGCCGCCTGCATTTGTCGTCACCGAGTTCAAAGATTTGGCCGTCACATACTCTCCGGCGCTGAAAATCAGGCAGATGAATCTGGAGCGAAAAAAGGGCGGCAAGCCCGCCGCCGGCGCCTCGTTTTACAATTACGGCCCAGACAACAACGACGGCCTGGTGTGTTCCGAAAAAGAATGGCTGGCCTTATCCGGTCGCGACCGGCGCGCCCGAAAATACATGGGCAGCCGATGCTCCAAGCAGGCGTTTATTCAGGACTGGCAAGCCCGGCGGCGCCATACCGTGCATTTATCGCTGCATGGCCAGGCCGATGCCGCCGATCTTCTGGGCGCTAAGATATGGTTTGGCCCGGGCGCTACCGACGTCATGTACGGTTTTGAGATAGCCCACACGCCGGGCTATGCCGAGGAGGTCATTTTGTCGGCCTGCGAAACTGCCGACGGCGCCTGGGCTACAGGAGAAGGCGTGTATTCTATGGCACGGAGTTTTTTTCAGGCGGGCGCGTGCAGCGTAATGGCCACGATCTGGAAGGTGGAAAACTGCCACAATGCGCACATCCTCGGCTCGTTTTATGCAGCCCCGGCCTCCCTGTCTGGCGCACAAGCCTTGGCCGATGCGAAACGCGCATACCTCCGCTCGCAAAAGGCATACCAGCCGTATTATTGGGCGGGTATGGTGTGTATGGAGTGAGAGAGCGGGATACTTTTTCAGTGGGTCGTATGAGGCAACGAGATGGGGATAGCTAAAGATAAATGGTTACTATTCAGCGGGGCTTCAAAAGCTACGAGCTATGAGTCACGAGCCATGAGCCTGCTTGACCGGTAGCTACTGTTTGTACACATCGTAGAGCCTCCATCCCTCAAAAAAGTCCTCGAATCGTTGATAGCCTTGAATCAGAGTAATAACTCCTGGAGGTCTTTGAGAAGCATATCCACTCCATCTTCCCAGTCGGGCAATTGTCGCTAATTACGAAAAAGGTACCACCCGTTTGCACCAAAAGTGTACCACCGCCCACGCTGCCCGCGCCGGGCAGTTTTTTTTCAGCCGTGTATTGCTTTTTCGGGATGGAGGGAGCATCTTTGCTGATGCTCAGCGGTTTATTGAGTGCTTGTGTGCCCTCCGGGCGCCGATGGGCGCTTTAAGAATAAGGCCGGATGATAAAGCGGAAATACCCACACCAAAGGATAAGTAAAAGGCGAGCTAAGGTTCATGTTTTTACTTGGAGGGGGGTGCGGTAATAAGAGCGTTGGGCGAAATCATCATCAAAAAATAGATAAATACACATGGCAAAGAAAAATTTCCTTTTCGGTCTGTTTTCTCTTTTGGTTTTGTTGGGTTGCAATCATAACCCCGTAGCAAGTTTTACCTTTGAAGTAAAAGAAGATGGCGAAGTAGTTTTCGTAAATTCGTCAGAAAACTCAAAGTCTTTTCAATGGGAATTTGGAGATGGGACATTTGATGTTGCCTCTAACCCAACTCACAAATTCAGTGCGAACGGTAAGTATGATGTTAAACTAACTGCCACGAACGGCAAAGGAAGTCATTCAAGTGTGGTAACCTTGAACCTCGACAATGTCGCCGCCGCTAATTATGTTTTTTGGACCAAGCATTCAAATTATTTACCAGTTGAAATTTATATTGACGGTGCACTTCAAGGCAATATTCGGAAATCATTTTCCTCTGCACTTGATTGCTTTGCCCCGGGAGCGCTCACAGTTTCAACCACACCCGGGAATCATAGATTTCGTGCAAGAGGCAGAAATGGAAGCGAGTGGACAGAAATTGAACTCGAATTCGTAAAAGGAGATTGCAAGTACCTCAGTCTAAACCGAACCGGCTTGTCGAAATTTTCTCGTAATTTTGCCTGAAATTTTAAAAAAAATGGCAAAGAAATTAGTTCGGTTCGATTGGGCGATAAAGCGGCTGCTTCGCAATAAGGCGAACTTCGACATCCTGGAAGGCTTCCTCTCCGAGTTGCTTCACGAGGATTTTAAAATCAAGCAAATCATTGAAAGCGAAGGCAACAAGGAAACCGAGGACGACAAGTTCAACCGGGTAGATATTCTCGTGGAAAATAACAAGGGCGAGTTGGTCATCGTTGAAATTCAGAACACCCGTGAAGCGGACTATTTCCAGCGGATGTTATATGGAACGGCCAAAGTTATTGTCGAACATATCGCCGAGGGACAGCCATATTCCCAAGTCAAAAAAGTGTACTCCGTGAACATCGTGTACTTTGACCTCGGTCAGGGAGACGACTATGTCTATCACGGAACGACTACATTTATCGGCATCCATAGCAACCATGAACTGGAACTGTCGGAAAAACAGAAGGAACTTTTCAAAAAAACATCGGTATCGGACTTGTACCCGGAGCACTATGTGATAAAAACCAATCGGTTCAACGAAGTCGCCAAGGACACTTTGGACGAATGGATATACTTTCTGAAAACGGCAGAAATCAAGGATGAATTCACAGCCAAAGGGTTGAAAGCGGCCAGCCAAAAACTTGACATCCTTAAATTAGAGCCTGCTGACCGCAAGGAATATGATAGGTACATGGAGGCACAGCGGAGCGATGCGAGTTTTGTGGAGACTGTAAAACTGGAAATTACATCGGCGGTGAAGAGCAGAGAAGAAGAAATTGCTGAAAGTGCCCTAACCGAAGGTGCATCTGCCGATTTTGTTGTTAAAATCACAGGACTTTCTATCGAGGAAGTTAGGAGCATTGCTGATAGGCTTGGCTTGAATAAATAAATCGCCCAACAATCACTTCCCGAAAATCGCTCCTAAGCGTCGTGCATTCGGGAAGCGTAACGTTGCAAAAAACATCACCACCTGACTGCAACAACAAAATAACAGTTAATGGCAGAAATAAAACTATATAAAACAACCATAAAAGGACTGAAAATTATTGGTATGTGTTTACCATTCGCAGCAATTGGTCTATGGATGATAACGGACAATCCTTATGGAAGTACCGAATATATGATGGGCTGGGTTAGTACTTGTTTTTTTGGGCTTGGGATTCCAATTGGACTTTTTCAGACATTTGACAAAAGACCTCAGATTGTTATCACGGAAAACGGCATTTGGGACAGGACAACACATCAGGACGAAATAAAATGGGAACAAATAATTGAAGCCTATCCGATTGATATTCACGGACAAAAGTTTATTTCATTAGTAACAGACAACACCTTTGTTTTCAAGAAGAAAACTTCCAGGCGGGCTGCGGCAATCAATCAATTTATTGGAGCACAAAAATTAAACCTTCGTTTAGGACAAATCAATATTGACGAAATTGGATTGACCAATTTCATCAATCAAATCACCAAAGAGACAATAGAAGAGCGAAGAAGGTCAATTAAGAATTTTAAGATTAAAGAAACCCGTTTCACATATTCAGACTTACAGAAAATCTTTCTTTATATCTTCCTCTCTGTTGCGCTTTTAGTTTTGACACTTTCAAGCTATGTGGTATTTTGGATTGTAATGGGCATAATGGGATTTTCAGCAATTACGGCACGATGGAAACCAGATAATTTGACTATTAGAAAGTATGCGTGGATTGGGACTTGGCTTGGACTTGTAAATATGGTTTTAGTATTGGGAGCGATTAAAATTTATGACAACGTAACTGAAAACGTGGGAGAACAATTAGCGATAGAAATTGAAGAATTTCACAGCCTAAACTCAACTTACCCGAAAGAGATAAAATCCCTTACTCGAAACTTGGAATTCAATTTTTTAGAACGTTTTTTTGCTGATCAAATTGAATATAAATCTATCGGCAACGATTACGAATTAGAAGCAACTATGATGTTTGGGAATCTGAGAAAATACGATAAATACAATGGCCAATGGAGATAAATACTACCCGCTCGCTCCAAGACTCCATCTTCATGAGCCATTCCGCCGCCGCCCGCTGAACCGCCTGTTGCTCTATCTCGTTAACTAATCGTCCCCGCTCCCAAGCCCGGCGCACCATTTACCAACCCAAATCAATCCAATTCTGCCATGTTCAGCAAACAACAGCGCAAGATTAAAAGAATCAGCGAGTTCGTAGCCATTCTTTCAAAGTACGGATTTAAAGACATTTTGGCCCGGATGAATATCGGCGCCCCTGCTGCCGCTGAGCCGCTTGTGGCCGATTCTGAATACAGTAGAATCCGGAAAGTTTTGGAAGAATTGGGGCCTACTTTTATCAAGCTGGGGCAAACATTGAGCAACAGAGATGATTTATTGCCGAAAGCATTGATTGAGGAATTGCAACGCCTGCAGGACAGGGTTGAGGTCCTCCCCATGAACATACATGAGGTGCTGGAGGATAATTTCGGCCCTGATTATAAAGACTCGTTTCAGCACATCCATACCGAAGCCCTGGCGGCTGCATCTATTGCCCAAATATACCGGGCTGTTTTGTCCGGCGGCGAGCAAGTGGTTTTAAAGGTGAAACACCCAAGCGTAGAGCATACCATTGAGACGGACTTGCTGCTGATGAAAGATGTGGCACGGGTATTGACCCAATATTTTGAATTTGCAGAAAAAATAAATTTGATGCAGGCGTTCAGCGCCTTTGAAAAATCGCTCCTTGCCGAGTTGTCGTTTGTCAATGAGCGGAAAAATATAGAACGGTTGGCCCAGAATTTTAAGGGCGATGCAAATGCTTATGTGCCAAAAGTTTATCCTCATTTATCGAACAACGAAGTGCTGTGCATGGAGTTTATTGACGGCGCTAAAATTACAGACAACGGGTATCACGACCGGCATGGACTGGATGTTCGACAGCTTGCCCAAAATGGTTTGGACATTTATTTAAAACAAATTTTGGAGCACGGCTTTTTTCATGCCGATCCTCATGCGGGCAATATTATGACGCTGAGCGACGGGCGCATTGCTTTTATAGACCTGGGCGCAATGGGTGAAATTTATCAGTCGGATCGGGTCATTCTGGAAGATTTGATTTTGCATTTGGCCGCTCAAAATCCGGCAAAATTGGTTGAAATATTAAAAAGAATGGCCCTGCGCATGGATGTTCCTGACGAAAGAAAACTGCACAACGATATTGCCGATGTTTTGAACATGGTCAATACAAGCTCGCTGGAGGACTTAAAAATCACGGTATTGCTGGATAAATTCAAGGAAATTCTTTTTGAAAATAAAATCATTATGCCCGATTATTTTATGCTGTTGGTGCGGGGCATCATACTCATAGAAAGCGTTGGGCGCACGTTGAATCCCGATATCAATATTGTAAAAAGTATGGAACCCTATATCGCGGGCGTTCTTCAAAAGCGATTCAGCCCGGATTATTTGTACCGGCAGGGCATTGCGAAACTGAGCGAATTGGGCGACGATTTGCAAAATGTGCCGGTTGAAGTGCGACAAATTTTGAAAAAATTACATGATGGAAATCTGAGTGTTCAGGTCAAAAACGATGAAACCCGCCAACTCAACGCAACGGTAGAGAAAGGGCTGGCCAATCTGGTGATGGCCGTTGTTTTGTCTGCGCTCCTGCTCTCGCTGACACTCCTCTTAGTGTCGAATACCCGCCTCACATTGTCGGCCTGGTCGGTTCCGGCGGTTTTGGTGTTGTGCTGCTCCGTCGTACTATCCGGGTTGCTGGCAATCAGGCTATTGCGTCGGTAGCGATGTTTTTTGTGACTATTCAGCGGGTATCCCAAAGCTACGAGCTATGAGTCACGAGCTATGAGTCTGTTTATTCGATGAAAAATTAGATTTTCCATTTGGGGAATTTCAAAATCTCGTCTTGAAAAAAGGCCCTATTTCATTTTGGGAAATCAAACTCGTAGCCCGTACCACGCCTGTGGCGTGGTCGCAGCTTTTTTGAGCATGGCAGACTTTGTAGAGGATAACGGCAGTCGAAACAATCAGTATTCGTATTCCGCCTCCGAGATCACCATCGGAATCTGTTTCCTGATGGCCTTGCGCGCCGCGTCCGACAAGCGCTCATAAGGTGTGTCATATACTTGCAGCGCTTTTTCCTGCCACATTTCGCGGTAGGCGCCCACCAACTCGTTGTACACCTCGATATAGCGCTCGTAGTGCGTTGCCCGGTCGTGTTGCAGCGATATGACGGCTTTGGTCGGCGCATCGGCCAGGTCGGGCCGCCGCTCAGGGTTGAGGGCAAACAGCCGCACCATATTGCGAAGTTCGCCGGCCCGTACCCGTTTGCCCTCGGCCAAGAGTTCATCTGAGGCATTGATTTTCACCGAAAAGACATTTCGCTCCGCAATCGGAGCCGGTTCGCCCGGAGTGATGGGCGGCAATCGCACCATGATGCCCTGATCGCTGATGATGGTGGTGGCCACAAGGAAAAAAATAAGGAGCAGGAACGCAATGTCGGCCATCGAGCCTGCTCCTATGGCGCCGGAACCGCGGCGTCGGGAAGTAGTGAGGGAAGTTTTCATAGCATTTTTTGATGTAAGATGCGGCGCTGCGGAGTTTTGGCGTACTTTGACGTGTACAAACCTTGCCAGGTTTGTAAAAATATCGTACCTTGCGTCCCGAAATAAGATTTCCTCTGGCGTTTTCCTCCGGTTCAAGTTCCGGAACCCCGCTCTTGGTATTTATCCACAGGTCATCGTTGCCGGCGCACCGGCGGGGCTGACGCAAAATTTTCCGATTTATTTTACCTCATTTTCAACTCATTTTTTCACCCGTCGCCCTGTCGCGTTGTGACAAGCCGACAATATCATTTCCATTGACAACCAATGGTCTGAATAAATTTTTTTAAACATGAATTTTGAACAACTGAATTTGATTGCCCCTCTCCTCGACGCACTCCGCGAAGAAGGATACACCCAACCCACCCCCATCCAGGAACAAGCCATACCCATCGTATTGCAAGAGGGCGACCTCCTGGGCTGCGCGCAAACCGGCACCGGCAAAACCGCTGCTTTTTCTGTGCCCATTTTGCAATTGCTCCACCAGCGCCCCCGCACCGTACGCGATGCAAAAGCCATTCGTTGCCTCATCCTCACGCCCACCCGCGAGCTGGCCATACAGATTGACGAAAGCATTGCCGCCTACGGCCGTCACACCCGCCTGCGCCACACCGTCATCTTCGGCGGCGTATCGCAGAAAGCACAAACCGACGCGCTGGCTAAAGGCATTGACATCCTCGTAGCCACGCCCGGCCGCCTGCTCGACCTCATGCAGCAAGGCTTCATCACCCTGGCCCACATCGAAATTTTCGTCCTCGATGAAGCCGACCGCATGCTCGACATGGGCTTCATCCACGACGTGCGCAAGGTCATTGCCAAGCTCCCTGCCCGCCGCCAATCGCTCTTCTTCTCGGCGACCATGCCGCCCGAAATCATGCAATTGGCCGACACCATCCTCACCAAGCCGCAAAAAGTAGCCGTCACGCCGCCCTCCACCACCGCCGAGGCCATTGACCAGTCGCTCTTTTATGTAGAGAAAAACGACAAGCGCTCGCTGCTCCTGCACCTCATTCGCGAGCACAACATTCCCTCCGCGCTCGTCTTCACGCGCACCAAACACGGCGCAGATCGCGTGGCCAAAGACCTCGTTCGCGCAGGCATCAAGGCCGAAGCCATACACGGCAACAAGTCGCAAAACGCCCGTCAGCGCGCGTTGAGCAATTTCAAATCGGGCGCCACCCGCATCCTCGTAGCCACCGATATTGCCGCCAGAGGTATAGATGTGGAGAAGCTCTCGCACGTCATCAACTACGAGATTCCCAACATCCCCGAAACCTACGTCCACCGCATCGGGCGCACAGGCCGGGCAGGCGCCGACGGCGTCGCATTCTCTTTCTGCGATACCGAAGAGCGCGCCTACATCCGCGACATCCACAAGCTCACAGCCATACAGATTCCCGTCGTTCACGACCACCCGTTTGTATCTGAAGTACCCGTGACGGCGCCCGCAGCAGCCGCCTCGCGCCCGCAGCCTCAACCTGCACAGCGCAGTTCCAGGCCCGCGCCTCAGGGGCAACAGCCCGCTCAGAAAAACCAGCAGAGAAGAAAGTGGTACGGCGCCGGCAGAAAGCAGGCATAAAGTAGAGTTAGTTATCGGGCAACTTGGAGTTGTTGTCCGATAACTATACCCAAACCCCAGTATGCTCATCAACTCCTCCCTCGGCTTCATGGAGGTATCGGGCCGGCAAAATCTGGACATGTCTATGGCCAATTTCGTGCGGGTACCGCTCCGCTTGGTCACGCAGGTGGCATGGCGCAAACTCTTCGGCGGCAAAAGCAAAGCATAAACAGACCCCGACCAGATAGACGAAATAGATATCATCGGCGATCGTGATAAAGTGCGCTACCTCCATATCCGCATCACCTGCCCCCCGACGACTATAAAGAGGGGCTGGGCTGGGATAAGAAGTAGAAGTAGCGGCTCTCAACCTTATTCAACAAATACCGCATCTATCTTCAGCGCTTTGGTCCATGAGGGATATTCAATCGTCAAATTGGCCTGTATTTGCCAGTGATCGGCATCTATGCGCTGCCCCTGAATGCAGCCTTCAGGGATTTTCAATCCCGTGTCGCCACAAAAGCAAACCTGGCGATACCGGGCGCTGATCAGGTTCAGTTCTCCACTTTCCACAGAGAAGCTATCCATGGAAGGATCAATTTCAAAATAGAATAAATCGGTAAATTCATCATCCGCAATCCCTTCTTGGCCATCCGTTTCTATCCGAACCGTAAACACCAATTTATCACCCGGATTGATTTGAACAGACGTATTGGCGCTGTAATCCAATTGCGCGTTTTCCTGCCATTTGAATGTACATGTGTAATTGTTTCTACAGGTATTGGAAAAAACGTCTTGTTCGCCTTCAGCGATGCAGGTCAGGTTGCAGTCCGTGCATTCGGGCACGAGGCCGTCGTTTTTGCGGCATTGCAGGCTGAGCAGGATAATGCCGGTCAGGAGGAGGAATTGTGAGCGTGTCATAATATAAAGATTGTTTCAGCCGCATAGACGTACCATTAGGGATGCCCGGTTGGAACTGACGGGGATTATTTATAAAACCTGTCCTTATCCCAATTTTCCGGGTTGGATTCTATGTAATCGTTGATGCGTTGATATTCGGGGTCATTTCGGAAGATATGATCATGGAAACGGGCTTGCCAGGCAAATTCAAACCCCAAACGCCGGGCGTGTCTGGTCACGGCCGATTTGTACGATTCTATAATGGACGAAACGGTATTTTTACAAAAATACATAATCATCCCATCTCCCCCAAACTCCCTACCTTTGTCCCGCCATCGTTGCGCCAGGCCCGGGCCGGCGCCTGCGTGTTAACCAAGTTTAAAACCTAGTATTACCGCCATGGAAAAGACCATTGCCTACCAACCAGCCCACAAAATCCGCATCGTCACCGCCGCCTCTCTCTTCGACGGCCACGATGCCGCCATCAACATCATGCGCCGCATCATGCAGGCCGGAGGCGCCGAAATCATTCACCTCGGCCACAACCGCTCGGTGGAAGAAATCGTCAACACCGCCATTCAGGAAGATGCGCAAGGCATCGCCATCACTTCCTACCAGGGCGGCCACAACGAGTTTTTCAAATACATGTACGACCTGCTGCGCGAGCGCGGCGCCGGCCACATCAAAATCTTCGGCGGCGGCGGCGGCACCATACTGCCCTCCGAAATCGAAGACCTGCACCGCTACGGCATCAACCGCATTTACTCGCCTGACGACGGCCGCCGCATGGGCCTTCAGGGCATGATTGACGACGTGCTGCGCCAGTGCGATTTTGTACTCGGCGAACACCTCAACGGCGAGGTCAAAAACTTTGACGCCGCCCGGCCGCTCTCCATCGCGCGCCTCATCACTGCCGTAGAGAACTTCCCCGATGCCGCATCCGAGTGGCTCCGGCCCGTTCAAGAGCAGGCCGAATTGGCCACTGTGCCCGTGTTGGGCATCACCGGCACCGGCGGCGCGGGCAAGTCAAGCTTGGTGGATGAATTGGTGCGGCGGTTCCTTTTGGAATTTGAAGACAAACGCATCGCCGTGCTTTCGGTGGACCCCTCCAAACGCAAAACCGGCGGCGCATTGCTCGGCGACCGCATCCGCATGAACACTGCCTCGCACCCCCGCGTATATATGCGCAGCATGGCCACCCGGCAGTCCAACCTCGCCCTGTCGCGCCATGTGCAGGACGCGCTCCACATCCTCAAAGCCGCCCGCTTCGACCTCATCATCCTCGAAACCTCCGGCATCGGCCAGTCCGACACCGAAATCGTGGATCACTCCGATGTGTCGCTCTATGTGATGACGCCCGAATACGGGGCCGCCACGCAGTTGGAAAAAATTGACATGCTCGATTTTGCCGACATCATCGCCATCAACAAGTTCGACAAGCGCGGCGCCCTCGATGCCCTCCGCGATGTGAAAAAGCAGTACCAGCGCAACCATCAGCTTTGGGAAATGCCCTCCGAGGACATGCCCGTGTTCGGCACAATCGCCTCGCAGTTCAACGATCCCGGCATGAACGCCCTCTACCGCAAGGTGATGCAGCAGTTGGCCCACGCTACCGGCGCGCCGCTGCGTTCGGCCACGCCGGAGAGCAAGGAACTGAGCGAAAAAATTTACATCATACCGCCGGCCCGCACCCGCTATCTGGCCGAAATAGCCGAAAACAATCGCCGCTACGACAGTTGGGCCGAACATCAGGCCGCCATTGCGCGCAGACTTTTCGGCATCCGACAATCTATCGAAGCGATTGAAAGCCAAGCGATTGATAACAAAGAAGTCATCTTGGCGGGGCTTCGAAAAGCATATTCCGATCTGGAAAAAGACTTGGACGGCAATTGCCTCCGGGGCCTCGAAGGCTGGGAGGACAAAAAAGCCGCCTACGCTGCCGATGAGTACGTTTTTCAGGTGCGGGGCCGAGAAATCCGCAGCAAAACCTTCACCACCTCGCTATCGCATACCCGCATTCCCCGCGTAGCCCTGCCGAAGTTCAAAGACTGGGGCGAAATCCTGCGCTGGACTTTGCAGGAAAACGTGCCGGGCGAGTTTCCCTACACCGCGGGCGTGTTCCCCTTCAAGCGCAAGGAGGAAGACCCCACGCGCATGTTTGCCGGCGAGGGCGGCCCCGAACGCACCAACCGCCGCTTCCACTATGTATCACTCGACATGCCCGCCAACCGCCTCAGCACGGCCTTCGACTCGGTGACGCTCTACGGCGAAGACCCCGACCATCGGCCCGACATCTATGGCAAGGTGGGCAACTCCGGCGTGAGCATTTGCTGTCTCGACGATGCCAAAAAGCTTTACTCCGGCTTCGATCTCTGCGATCCGCGCACCTCGGTGTCCATGACCATCAACGGGCCGGCAGCTACCATCTGCGCCTTTTTTATGAACGCCGCCATTGACCAGCAGTGCGAGCGCTACATCCGCGAAAACGGCCTCGAACATTTGGTGGAAACCCGCCTGAAAGAATGCTACGACGACCGCGGTCTGTCCCGGCCTGCCTATCGGGGCGAACTGCCCAAAGGCAACGACGGCCTCGGTCTGCTCCTGCTGGGCCTCACCGGCGATCAGGTATTGCCTCCCGATGTGTACGAGCAGTGCAAAGCCCGCGCTCTCCAGGCGGTGCGCGGCACGGTTCAGGCTGATATTCTCAAAGAAGATCAGGCTCAGAACACCTGTATTTTCAGCACCGAGTTCTCGCTGCGCCTCATGGGCGACGTGCAGGAGTATTTCATCCAACACAAAGTCCGCAATTTTTACTCCGTCTCCATCTCCGGTTATCACATTGCCGAGGCAGGCGCCAATCCCATTTCGCAATTGGCCTTCACCTTAGCCAACGGCTTCACTTTCGTGGAATACTACCTCAGCCGGGGCATGAAGATTGATGATTTTGCACCCAATCTCTCCTTCTTTTTCTCCAACGGCGTTGACCCCGAATATGCCGTCATCGGTCGGGTGGCGCGCCGCCTCTGGGCCAAGGCCATGAAGCACAAGTACGGCGCCAACGAGCGCAGCCAAATGCTCAAGTACCACATCCAGACCAGCGGTCGCTCGCTGCACGCTCAGGAGATTTCGTTCAACGACATCCGCACCACCCTGCAGGCGCTCTACGCCATCTACGACAACTGCAACAGCCTGCATACCAATGCCTACGATGAGGCCATCACCACGCCCACAGAGGAAAGCGTGCGCCGTGCCATGGCCATCCAGCTCATCATCAACCACGAACTGGGTTTGGCTAAAAACGAAAACCCGCTGCAGGGCGCTTTCATCATCGAAGAGCTGACCGACCTGGTAGAAGAAGCCGTGCTGGCCGAATTCGACCGCATCACCGAGCGCGGCGGCGTGCTGGGCGCTATGGAAACCATGTATCAGCGCAGCAAAATACAGGAGGAAAGCCTTTATTACGAAACGCTGAAACACAACGGCCAATACCCTATCATCGGGGTCAATACTTTCTTAGGCAAAGACGGCTCGCCCACCATCCTGCCCGGAGAGGTCATCCGCGCTACCGACGAAGAAAAGGAGGACCAGATAGCCACCCTGCGCGCACTGCATCAGGCTCATGCAGACAAAAAAGGCTCCATTCTGCGCAATTTGCAACAAACCGCCATCCAAAACGGCAATACCTTCGAGGCGCTCATGGAGGCGGTGAAGTTTTGCTCATTGGGCCAGATCACGAATGCACTGTACGAGGTGGGCGGGCAGTATAGGAGGAATATGTAGTGGAATTGCAGCTCCATATCGTCCGCACCGATGAAAAATATCAGCTCTCTTAAAGAAATATAGATCGTACCTGCCGATGAAACCACTGCTCTTTCTGCTCTGCCTGCTGCCGATGTTTGTATCGGCGCAAAAAAATACCCTTTCCAAAATCCTCGACCGCAGCGCCACTATAGCACCTGTTTTGCGCGAGCAGGAAAAATACCGCGTGCAAATCGTTTATACACAAATAGACCGCGACGCTGCCAATCGCCCTGCATTTTCTACCTATACCTACGGCATGGCCGCCGACCGGTATTTTTACCCGGCCAGCACGGTCAAAATGCCTGCTGCGCTGCTGGCCTTAGAAAAAATGAACAAAGTACAAGTGCTGGGATTGGACCGCAACTGCGTGATGATTTCCGGCGCCGGCACGCCGCCCCAAACGCCAGTCACCCAAGATGAGACTTCGGCTACCGGGTTGCCCTCTATGGCGCATTATATTCGTAAATTGTTCATTGTCAGTGATAATGATGCATTCAATCGCCTTTATGAGTACCTGGGGCAGGAATATCTCACCCGCCGGCTTTGGGAAAAAGGCTACACCGATGCCCGGATTTTGCACCGGCTTTCTGCTCCCGGTTTCGATGCCGAAACCAATCGTTATACCAATCCGGTCAGTTTTTATGAGCCGCCGAAGTCGGGCCAAAGCTGGGAACAGAGCAAGCTCCTCTTTCATCAGGGCGAGGTTTACAGCAGGGTAAAATCAACGCTGAAATTGCGCGACGAACAGCAAGGCAAAGGCTACATCAACTCCGCCGGCGAGCAGGTGAATGAGCCGTTTGATTTCAGCGGGCGCAATTATATTTCGCTGCGCCATTTGCACGACATCGTGCAGGCGGTAATGTTTCCAGAGGACGTGGCTGCCGAGCGCCGGTTTCGCCTCAGTGCCGATGATCAAAAGTTTGTGTGGAAGTGCATGTCGGAGCTGCCTCGCGAGAGTGATTATCCAAAATATCCCGAAAAGGATTACCCCGACGGCTATGTCAAATTCCTGATGTTCGGCAACTCCAAAGAGCGCATTCCCGATCACATTCGCATTTTTAACAAAGTGGGCAATGCTTACGGCTACCTTACCGACGCTGCTTATTTTGTAGATTTTAATAATGGTGTGGAGTTTTTACTGGCCGCCACCATACACATCAACGAAAACCAGATTTTCAACGATGGGGTATATGAGTACGATCAAATCGGGTATCCTTTTTTAGCCAATCTGGGGCGGGCCATTTATGAGCACGAATTGAAGCGAAAGAAAAAACATGCGCCTGACTTGACGATATATCGTTGAAAAAATAAAATTTGCCGCAGGATAGCGCTAACTTTGAGCGACGAAATTTGCCGCATGTCTATGGTCGATTTTTATAGTTGTTCTCAGCAATGACAACCGAAAAGACCACAGCCAGGCGCACTACCAAATAACAACCAAACAATCACCATGGCAGAAGACATCAAAAAGCAGGAAGCCCTGCGGGAAGCAGCCCTGCGTTACCACGAACAAGGCCGCAAAGGTAAATTGGAAGTGACGGCCACCAAGCCCTTTCTCACCCAGCACGATCTCAGTCTGGCTTATACGCCCGGAGTAGCCGCGCCCTGTATGGCCATTCACGAAGACCCCTCCGCCGTGCGGCGCTATACCGCCAAAGGTAATTTGGTGGCCGTAGTTACCAATGGCACCGCCGTACTCGGCCTCGGCGACATCGGCCCTATGGCCGGCAAGCCCGTGATGGAAGGCAAAGCCATCCTGTTCAAGCGTTTTGCAGATGTGGACGTGTTTGATATAGAACTCGGCACCCACGATCCCGACGAGATCATTCGCACCGTGCAACTGCTGGAGCCTACTTTCGGCGGCATCAATCTGGAAGACATCAAAGCGCCGGAGTGCTTCTACATCGAAGAAAAACTGAAGGAAACGATGGGCATTCCCGTTTTTCACGACGATCAGCACGGCACGGCCATCATTTCAGGAGCAGCGCTGCTGAATGCCATAGAGTTGACAGGCAAAAAAATTGAAAATATCCGCGTGGTCTTTTCCGGCGCCGGGGCAGCGGGCATTGCCTGCGCCAAGTTTTATATTGCATTGGGTGTGCGCCCCGAAAACGTGCTGATGACCGACAGCAAAGGCGTACTGTGGAAAGGCCGCGGCGACGAAGGCAAAAACAAATACAAAGATTACTTCTACCGCGAAACCGAGGCCCGCACCTTAGCCGATGCCATGCGCGACGCCGATGCTTTCTGCGGTGTGTCGCTTAAAGACCTGCTCACTACGGAAATGGTAAAAACCATGGCGCCGAATCCCATTATTTTTGCCATGGCCAATCCCGATCCGGAAATTGCCTACCCTGATGCCAAAGAAGCCCGCCCGGATGCCGTCATCGCCACCGGTCGCAGCGACTATCCCAATCAGGTAAACAATGTGCTGGGCTTCCCCTTTATCTTTCGCGGCGCCCTTGATGTGGAGGCCGTCACCATCAACGAAACCATGAAAATGGCCGCTGCCCAGGCATTGGCCCGCCTTGCTAAAGAAGAAGTGCCGGAAGAGGTGAAGAAGGCTTATGGAGACTACGACCTCACTTTCGGGCCGGATTACATCATTCCCAAACCCTTCGATCCGCGTGTCTTGGTTTGGGTATCTTCGGCAGTAGCCGAGGCCGCCATAAAAACCGGCGTGGCGCGCAAAACCATAAAAATGAACGCCTACCGCGAGCAATTGCTGGGCAAGGTGGACTGGTCGCGCGAGCTGATGCGCAAAATTTACATCTCGGCCCGCAAAGATCCGCGCCGCATCGTATTCCCCGAAGGCAACGACCACAAAATCATCTGGGCCGCCAGCGAGGCCGTGCGCGAGGGCATTGCCAAGCCCATTCTCCTCTCCCGAAACAAAGAAGAAACGCTGGCTTTGTTTGAAGAGCTGCGCCATGATCCAAGCGGCATTGAGATTATCGTGCCGAGGCATTATCCTCATCGTCAGGAATTTATCGAGGCATATCACCATTTGCGGGAGCGCAAAGGCATCACCCGTATCAGCGCTGAAAACGACCTGCGCAACCACTTCTACTTTGGCTCCATGATGGTGCAGCAAGGCTACGCCGATGGTATGGTGGCAGGGGCTACCGTCAACTACCCGGAAGTGCTGCGGCCTGCGCTGCGGGTGGTAGGTACGCGTCCAGGCGGCAAGTTGGTGGCAGGCATGTATCTGATTCAATATCAAAATCAACTGTATTTCCTCTCTGACTGCGCCGTCAACATCACGCCCAATGCAGAAGAACTGGCCGAAATTGCCATTATGACTGCCGATCAGGTGCAGAAAATGCAGTTCGAGCCGCGCATTGCCATGCTTTCGTTTTCCAACTTCGGTTCGGTACGCGCCCCGGAAACGGATAAAGTGGCCGAAGCCGTCAGAATCATCAACCGCCTGCGCCCCGACCTCATGGCCGACGGCCCCATTCAGGCCGATACAGCCTTAGATATGGACTTATTGCAAGAACATTTTCCATTCACCCAATTGCAGAAGCGCCCCAATGTGCTGATTTTCCCTAACTTAGACTCGGCCAACATCGGCATGAAGCTGCTGCGCAAACTCAGCTCGGCCCAAAACATCGGCCCCATTATGGTGGGCTTAGACAAGCCGATTCACTTGGTCACGCGCGATACAGAACTCAACAATATTGTCAATATTACCGCTATTGCTTGTGTGGATGCACAGGTGAGAAACGGGAAAAAGTAATTTTCAGAGTGTCGGCGCCGGGGGCAACCCTGCGCGCCGGCGCTTAAATTTTACCTTCTTTGACAATAGTGTGGGAACAGATTTAGCGGAAGGCAGGACGACTATAAGGAGGCATGATTTTCGCTAAATCTGTTCCTTTAAGCACACTATTTGTCAAAGAATCAAATTTTAAAGCCATGAAATTCAAAACCAATATCCATTGCAGCAATTGTGTGCGGTCGGTCAGCGGCTTTCTCAACGAGGCACAAGGGGTAGAACACTGGGAAGTGGACACAGCCCACCCGGATAAGATACTGACGGTGAGCGGTTCAGATGCGGAAACAGTAATAGCTGCCGTAGAGGAAGCCGGCTTCGATATCGTATTATTGGAGGAAGTTGGCTAAGATTACAGCCCTTGTGGACATTTTTCGATGCACTCAATGAGCCGCGATACTTCGATGCGTTTGAGGGAGTAGTACATGCAACGGCCCTCGCGTTGTACGCTGAGTACCCCGTTGAGGCGCATGGTTTGCAGGTGATGTGAGGTGAGCGACTGTTCGCTGTTCAGCGTGTCGCATATTTCCGTGACAGTCAGGCGGGGGTGCTTTTCCAACAAATGCACGATACTCAGGCGCATGGGGTGCGCTATGGTTTTCAGAATATTAGCAACGCGTTCCAATTTGGCGGCTTCATCTGAATGGATGGCAATGGCCTGAGTCGTCATGATGTATGAAGGTTTTTTTGTATAAAATCCCTCAATAAACCCCTTGATGAAAGAATAGTTTAAAATCCGATAGAATTAGTATGAAAATATTTCAATTCCTATAATTGCCAACATCACAGGCCTAACTGAGGAGGAAGTATTGCAGGTATTAAAACAAAATGGACTGTTGCCCTGAGCGCTATTTCCCGTTCCCATAAATAACTCCGCCCCCAATCACGTCGTCGCCTTCGTAAAAGACCGCCGATTGGCCGGGCGCTACGCCGCTCACGTTGGCAAAAAAATCCACAAACACCTTATCATCTCCGATGTTACTCAGTCGGCTCAGCGTGCCGCGGTCTTTGTAGCGAATGCGGGTCACGGCTTCAATACCCTCCGGAATCTGTGCGTATTTCATCGGGTTCACCTGGCCCACCGTCATACCGTTCCTGATCAGTTCTTCCAATCGCCCCAACACAACGGTATTGGTTTCCGGCCTGATCTCTGTGACGAACATCGGTTCGCCGAAGGCCATGCCCAAGCCCTTGCGTTGCCCGATGGTGTAAAAAGGATAGCCCTCGTGTACGCCCAGGATTTTACCTTCCGTGTTGACAAAATGACCTCCGGCTACCCGCTCTTCCAGGCCTTCTACCTTCCGTTTGAGGAAACTCCGGTAGTCGTTGTCGGGCACAAAGCAGATTTCATAGCTCTCGGCTTTTTTCGACAGTTCCAAAAAACCCATATCGGCAGCCATCTGGCGCACCTGCGGCTTGGTGAAACCACCCAGAGGGAACTGGCTGCGCTGTAAACATTCCTGGCTAAGTCCCCACAGTACATACGACTGGTCTTTGTTGTCGTCCACGGCTTTGGAGATGAATTTTCGCCCCTCATGCTCTTTGATAATGGCATAATGGCCGGTGGCAATAAACTGACAATCAAGTGCATCGGCCCGTTTGAGCAGCGCGCTCCACTTGATATGCGTATTGCACAACACACAGGGATTGGGGGTTCGTCCGGCCAAATATTCATCTACGAAATTGTCTATCACATAATCGCCGAACTCCTCCCGGATGTCCACAATAAAATGATGGAACCCCATAGTTACGGCTACCTGGCGCGCATCGTTGATGGAGTCCAAGCTGCAACAGCCTGTTTCTTTCCGGCTTCCGCCCGAATTGGCATAATCCCATGTTTTCATGGTGATGCCCACCACCTCGTAGCCCTCTTCGTGCATCATCATGGCGGTGACGGTGCTGTCTATACCGCCGCTCATGGCTACCAATACTTTGCCGTGCTTGCTCATTCCGTGCAGATATTTTGGAAAAGAAGTACAAATTTCCGTGCGGATAGTTTTATCGCGCAGTGGTTTTTGCCCTTTCCCGGAAGGTAATTACGCCTGCGGCCCCAGCCCGGCAAGCTGCCGGCTATTCTTGCCATGACTCCGGTTCTTACCATCTCGCACGTTAAATGACATTCAGCCGACAATAATTCTGGCCAGCCGGCTCAATTTTTCGACCCGGCCATACGTTTTGAAGGAAATTGAAAGATTTTCAGTATTTTTTTTCATTGGGAAGCCCTGATTGGGTTGGGAATAAAATTTTACAAAAGTTAAAAAAGCAACTATGATTTAAAGTTTCTACACCTTATTTGGAATTAAATTCTTTAACAATTGTTTTTATTTCGTTAAAACGGAATAAAATTTTGTTAAAAACTTGACAAATCGAAGTAACCGACGTAACTTTGCAGCGTCATATTGATAGTTCCAAACAAGCCGAATAATTGCTTTATTAACTAACTAACAAATTTGTTACCCATGAAAAAGGTGCTTCTTTCCCTCGCTGTTCTGACTCTTGCCTTGGCTGCCGCTCAAGCTCAGCCCATCCTTAAAAAAGGTTCTGTTGACTTTGCTGCCGGTGTAGGTCTTGTTCCTACTTATGTTGCCGACGGCGCACACATCAATATGCTGCCTGTGAATGTCCGTTTGGGCTATCGCATCAGCAACAATTTCAGCATGTCTGCTTTTGCAGCCTACTCTGCTTCTGAAAAAAACAATGTAGTTCGCCCCGACGAATCTATTGAAAATATTAAAAATCAAGATCTTACGCTGGGTTTACGCGGTGCAGTTCATGCCATTCGCGCCGAGCGTTTTGATGTATATGGCGGTTTTATGTTGGGCTACAACATGCCCAATACAGACATTACTCAAGTGAGCGGCCCCAAAACGGAAACGCCGCTTCCCGGTGGTCTGACGCCTTCTTTCAGCCGTCCGGCAACGAACAAACTCACTTACAGCGGATTTATTGGCGCGTCTTATCTGACAGGCCGCAACCTCGGCTTCTTTGGTGAAGTCGGCTACGGCATCTCCCTGTTCAATGTAGGGATGCAGTGGAAATTGCGTTGATCTGACAGACAGTTTACGCCCACCCCCAATCAACCAAATTTTTGCGATGAGTCGCTTCCCTCTTGTGCGGAAGCGGCTCATCGCTTTTTAAGACAGTCCTTAATACATTTTACCCTGGCCTGACTATGGAGAGCTAAGCATGTTAAAGAAACATCACACATTCAGCCAATATGTCCATTTGGCTACCAATGCCCTGTTTTTGGTGCTGATATTGAGTGCGTTGTAATTGTCGGTATAAACTAAGAAAAAGTCGGATACCGGCGCATACCGCCATTGCAGGCGGGCATTGATGTTGATGTTGTCAATTTGCTGATTGTACTGAATGAACGTGGTGAGGAACACGCTTTTGCTGAAAGTGAGGTCAATGCGCGGCCCGATGAGCACTACCGACGCATCGGAATATGGTTCCGGAAGATCAATGGCTGTATAGTTAATATTGATCGCAATGGCCCCGTAGGGCTGATAACGGTAGCTGACCGAGCCTTCCAGATTAAAGGCGTAACCGTTGAAATACTGTCCGAAAGCAGGCTCGATGCGGTAGTTGAGTTTGGGCCTGCGGTCTGACTGAAAGGAGCCTCCCACGCCCGTGAAGTTGTAGGCTGTTCCTGCCGGCAAGGGCCGTCCACCTGTTCCGGAGGGATCAAAATCCTCGAATAAATAGATGTACTGATTGCTTATACCCGCGCTCATTTCTCCCGTATTGCGCATACTGCCCTCCCACCAAAGATTGTACTCATGGTCGGTGCGGCCCAGTTCGGGCATCCAAAGCAGAGATACCTCCGCACCGATGCTGTGTTGGTTGAATGCGCCTTTGCCGGGGTAGAAAAAATATTGCATATTGGGGCTGATGCGGAAAAAATTCTTGCGTGGCACGAAGCCCACCTCGGCGTTGTAGCCATTGCCGATCCATTGGTGTTCCCAGGCTGCGGACCAGCGCTTCACCCTGTACTCCATATTGGCGCCATGCGCGAAAGCGCCCTCGTTGGAACCCGGCGAAAAAGACCGGTGGTAAAAAATCTTGCCTGTGAGTTTGTTGTCAGAGGAGGCCATGTTGTAGTCTAACCCAGCCACCCTGTTGAATGCAGGAGCGGAGCCGGAACTGTCGGAACGGGCAAAGGATTGTTTGTTGACAAACATGGCGGCTATATTCGAGCGACTGAAAATCTTGCGTTGCATGGCGGCTACGGTATAGTTGGTGCTGGGCTGGTCGAGGTTTTTGTTCGGGGCTGTTTGCATGCTCAGCAGCCCGATGCGCCAGTTGTTGTCCAATTTACCGCTCAGGCGGGCGCCGCCGTAGATCGGATTCTGGATGTTCTGGCCTGTGGAGGGGTCTTGCGTGACGCCGATGCGCCTCGAAAAAAAAGGATTGATGCGCCCATTGCCGAAAGAACTGAACAGGTCGGCATTTTCTAAAAAAAACTGGCGCCGCTCTGGGAAAAATATCTCAAACCGATCTAAGTTGATGACCTGTTGATCTACTTCTACTTGCGAAAAATCGGGGTTGACGGTAAGGTCGAGGTTGAGGCCGGAACTGATCTGTATTTTGGCATCTGCGCCGAGGTTGAAATTGTATTCCGGGCGGGAATCGGGAATACGGACGCCGTCCTCCACGAAGCGGTGCGCGTAGCCGGTATTGACATAAGGAATGATGGAGGCATTGGCGCCGGGCTTGCGCAAGGGCGCGTCCCAGATTATTTTGCCCATATACCCCAAACTCATAATGGGCTGGTTTTGTGGAATGCGGTTCCAGGTGGACTGCACATTGGCCTGCATATCAAAGCGGTAGCTGTTGAAAAACCATTCTGTATCGCCTTCGCGGAATCGGAGCGAACTGAAGGGAATGGCCAATTCGCAACTCCAATAGCCCTCGTGAATGTTGGAGGCGCCCTGCCATTTGTTGTCCCAGAACTCGTCGAAGTCTCGCCCCGGATCCACGCCGCCGTTGGAAATGAGCGCTTCGCGAGTGACGCCGAGCGGGTTCATACCAAATACGATGGCGTTGGTGCGGTCGCGGAAGGTATCGAATACGAAAGTGATGTTGTCGTTGCCTCCGGCCCGATAGTCGCGGCGCAGAGAAGGGATGACAAAGTTGGAATCTTTGGAATAACACTTGGCGGCCACATAGAGGAATTGGTCGTCGTAGGTCATAAATATTTCCGTATCCCAGGGCGCTCTGACGGAGTCAGTGGGGAAAAGTTGCCAAAACTGCCGCGCCGGTTGGCCGGTAAACCAGGCGGCTTCCGTTACATCGCCGTCTATTTTCGGGCGTTCGGATGTTTTTTTCAAAAGGATCGGCGGTTGAAATTCAACAGGTTGGGCGGACATCATTGCCGAAAGGCAACAGAAAGCAAACAGGGGAGCAATCAGGCGCATGTGGTGTGACTTGTGTTCAATCAATTGACGCGCAAGATAGCTACTTTATGAGGAGGCATCGCTTACTTTTTCATACCTTTGCCACACTATGGCCGACGAGAACACCAGCGTACACAATCCGCACGACCGCTTCTTCAAGTCCCTGATGCACAATCGGGAGACGGCGATTGCTTTTTTGGAGGAATTTTTGCCTAATGAAGTGAAGGAGATACTGGATTTGCAAAGTCTGGAATTGGCCAATACCACCTTTCTGACCGACGAACTGAAGCAGTATTTTTCCGACATTGTTTTCAAACTGAAAATGCGCGGCACGGAAGACTCCTCCTTCCTCAGCCTTCTGGTTGAACACAAATCCAATCCGGGCGAGTATGTGGAGTTTCAGTTGTTGGGCTACACGGCCAATGGCTACCTGACACAATTGAAAGAGGATAAGCCGCTCCAGATCATCATTCCGTTCGTGTATTATCACGGCAGGGAGAAGTGGCGGCTCAAACCGCTGTCGGAGTATTTTGGCCAATACCCGGCATCACTGCGCCGTTTTGTGCCGGAGTTTGATAAGATATTCATCAGCCTGTTCGATGTATCACCGGAACACATAGAGCAATTGACCGATGCCATGCTTCAAGCTGCATTGACGGTACAACGCCGGCGTTACGATCCGTTTGAACTGATTCGCACCTGGATGGATATACTCAACAGCATGTCTTCGTACTCGAAATACGGCAACTTTCTGGCAACTATTTCTGTTTACTGCATCAGTATTATTGACCTTCCGCCGGAAGTTTTCAGGGCGGAAATCGCCAAATATTCAGGACAAAAAAATTCAACAGCTATGTCAACGTACGATCAACTCATTGAAAAAGGCAGAGCCGAGGGCATTGAAAAAGGCATTGAAAAAGGCATTGAAAAAGGCATTGAAAAAGGCAAAATCGAAGTAGCACTCAATGCGTTTGCCAATGGGCTTTCTATTCAATTGATTGCCAACATCACCGAGATGGAAGAAGCTGAAGTAACCCGGATTTTGAAAGAACACGGCATGATGTAATGCCTCCGGTTTATCAGGTTTTACTGACCTAACCCTTCCAATAAGGCCCGCGCCACGTCCTCAGGCGTATCCACTCCGATGGTTTCAAACGGCGTCACGGAGACGGCAATGGAATAGCCTGCATCTAACCAGCGCAATTGCTCCAGCGATTCTGCCCGCTCATGGGCGCTCATGGGCAAGTGGGTCAGTTCCGACAACACTTCCCTCCGAAAAGCATAAAGCCCGATGTGTTTGTAAAAATCAATGTCCCCCGGCCACTCCGCTTCGGGTATGCCGCGCAGATATGGAATGGGGCTGCGACTGAAATACAGTGCCCGCCCGCGCTCGTTGAAGACTACTTTTACTACATTGGGATTGAAAACATCTTCGCGGCGGTCCATTTTTTTGGCTAAAGTGGCAATGCCCGCATCGGAAGAATGGAGCAGCGGCTCCAAAGCTGCTTCTATCTGCTCAGGCCGGATGAAGGGTTCATCGCCCTGAATGTTCACCACAATGTCAAACCCCGACAAGGCCTCTGCCACTTCTGCACAGCGGTCGGTACCCGATGCGTGATCGCTGCGCGTCATCACAGCCTGCCCGCCAAAATCGAGTACATGCCGCAGAATGCGCTCATCGTCGGTAGCCACCACAACTTCTTGAATACAAGTAGTTTGGCGCACTTGCCGATACACCCGCTCAATGAGCGACTGCCCCCCGATGTCGGCCAATGGTTTGCCCGGAAAGCGCGTGGAAGCATATCTGGCAGGAATGATGCCGGCTATTTTCATGCGTACAAATTTTACTCGTGCAAATCGTAGCTCCAGGAAATGGTGGCCACTTTTTCCACCATGCGCGTCACGGAGCAGTATTTTTCCATCGAAAGCTGGATGGCGCGCTCGGCTTTGGCAGCATCTAAGGGGCCGTACAGGTCGTAGTGTACATGTATGGTTTTGAATACTTCGGGAATGGCGCCTTCTTCGCGCTCGCCGGTTACAGACACTTTGATGTCGCGCAATTCCTGGCGCTTTTTCTTCATAATGAGGATGACATCTATGGAGCTGCAAGCCCCCAAGGCTGAGAGTAGCATCTGCATGGGGCGCATGCCTTTGCCGGTGCCGCCGATGGCCGGGGAAGCGTCGGTTTCAACGGTATTGCCGTCTTCGTTGACAGCCTGAAGGTGGTAGTCGCCACTGAGACGACGCAATTCGATTTTCATAAGGTAATTTTCCACAAAGATAGCGATTAAGCCTTTACTTTGCTTTGTGAACCAGATCACAATAGGCCTGATTTTCCTCGGATGCGCAGCCGCTGCTGGTTATGCGTTGCTCTGTTTTTGGGTTGTTCGCAACTGGCGCAGACTGCCCGAATGGACGGTGCCGGAGGCGTTTGTTCCGCACACTTCGGTCAGCGTGGTCATTCCGGCCCGCAATGAAGCCGCCGGCATTGAAGCCTGTCTGCGCTCGGTTTTTCAGCAAAACTACCCCCCGCATTTGCTCGAAATCATCGTAGTGGACGATCACTCCGAAGACGATACAGTTGCCATAGTGGGAAGTCTGAATTTGCCCAACCTGCGCCTGCTCCGTCTAGCCGATTTTGTGCAGCCCGGCGCTACTACCTCCTTCAAAAAAAAGGCCATCAAAACAGCCATAGCTCATGCTCGCGGCGAACTGATCGTCACCACCGACGCCGACTGCACCGCCCCGCCCGACTGGCTGCCTGCCATCGTCTCGCTGTACGAACAACGCCGCCCGAAAGCCATTCTCGCATCGGTGGGACTGGCCCCGGCAGCCAACAAAATGGAGCGGTTTCAGGCATTGGACATGGCCGGGCTGATGCTTTGTTCCGGCGCAATCGCGCATCGCGGGATGCCTCTGCTGGCCAACGGCGCCAATCTGGCTTACGCCAAAACTGCCTTTGAAGCGGTGCAGGGTTTCGACGGCATTGACCACCTCGCTTCCGGCGACGACCTGATGTTGGTACACAAAATAGCCGCCGCTTTTCCGGGGCAGGTATTGTTTTTAAAACACCAGAGCAGCACCGTTCTCACCGCGCCCAAACCCGATGCAACCTCCTTTTGGCAGCAACGCATCCGCTGGGCCACCAAGACCTCGCATTATCGCCGGCCCGGCATGACGGCGGTGTTGGGAGGTATCTGGCTGTTTTGTTGTCTCATTTTACTGTTGCCTTTACTGGCGATCGGTCAGGCGGTAACTTCAGGTTACCTCCTGACTTGCGGGTGTTGGGCTTCAGCAGCCCTGTTTTTTCTCATCAAAACCCTTTCCGACCGCTACCTCCTGGGCGAAGCCGCCAGTTTTTTCAAACGGCCCGATCTCCTGCACAGATTCCTTTATTCCGAAGTGCTTCACCTCCTCTACATGACAGCCATTGGGCTGGGTGGACTGTTGAAAAAGCGATATGAATGGAAGGGGCGGCAGGTGAAGTAGAACGGGGAAGCAATACGACATTGCCTCCCCGTTTTTGATATATGCAACAGCACCTCGTACCTACCGCACACGCAGTTTGAAGCGCCCGTTGGTAAACCTCAGCGTGTCCGGCGTATCGAAGAAATCGCGGGATGGGTCTTTGATCAGTTCTACCTGAAAGCGGCCCTCTACTTCCTGTTTCACAGGATCGTACTTGTCTAATGCGAAAAAGTGAAAGGCCGTGTCGGAGGAAGAATGGTATATCTCGCCTACTAGATCGCCGTCTGAGAGCCAGGTACCGTAACTGGCATAGTTGCCTCTGTCTATTAAAAACTCCGGATATTCCCGTATAGAGTAAGTACCTATTTTCAAAGGCAACCAGTCAAAACTTAATGATTCTCGAGGAATTCCATTCTTTGTCACAACGAAGTAGAACCCGTTAGTGTCTATGTCAACGTACAAGTCCTGTTTCCAATTCATATAAGCATACCACGGCTCTCCATTGAGCAGTGCAGAAACATGGCTATTAAATTCATCAGGGTCAGGTATCAACCTAGCGTCGTCATCTTTTTTACAAGAAAAAAGCATCGCAACAGCAAAGAACAGGGATACAATGAATATTCTACTCATGGTGGTTTTATTTTTAGTGTTTGACAATGGGGTTACAGACTACTCCATGAGGCGTCACAATGCGCAGGCGGTATATTCCCGGCGGCAGTGTCGTACTTTGAAACCAAGTATAAATGGTACCCACCTGTACGTCTTTCCATTGTTGGCTTTGCAAAATGGCGCCGTCAGAAGAAAGCAGGTCGGCATACATATACTCTTGCGGCGACTCTACTTTCAACGCGGTATTGATGCGCTCTCGGGCAGGGTTGGGCCACACGTGCATGGAGACGGCAGTATTCTGTGCAGTTTGGCCCGCCGATGCTCTGAAAAAATATTCGTAGCAATCTCCCGCGTATTCCGGCCTTATTTCGTGAAATTCTGTTATAGTCATGCCATTGCCGGCAGTAATGGTGAGCCGGACATACACTGTTTCACCCACATCTCCCAGTGGAATGGAAATATTGGGATTGCTTACCCCGATGGGGCTGAATGGCCCCATGAATGATGTAGTGGATATTTCCCATGTATAAATATAGGGCGTCGGAGCATTGCCAGTAATGTATGCTTTCAGATTAGCGCTTTGAAACGGACAGCCTGAAACAGGGCCTTCAATAAAAACCGACAGCTCGGCCCCCGTTCTCCAATTGGCTACGTCACAACCGACGTTCCTTATCTGGCGGGCATTGTCACGGATGCCGGCTATGCCTGTGGCTGCTCCTCTGTATTCGATAGCGGGATTGGAATAGTGAAGAAACCTCACTTCATCACGCCCGTTTTCATCAATACCAATGGTGTGCATGATTGTGTGGCCTGCAGGGCGTCCCCATCCTAAGAATCCACCTCGATACCGGAAACGGTGTCCATGTTGGAACTCGCCATTGGGGTCGTTTTGCTCTTGATGTCTGCATTGCATCAAGTGTGCCAATTCATGTTGGAAGGTCAGTCGTCTTTTTGCGTCATCTGTAGCTTCTACCACCACAAAAGCATCACGTTCGGGGATCACTTGGCGGCCGGGCAGTTCGAGACCAAGCGCTGCGCCAAAAATATCAAAAACATCTTGACCCAAAACGGCTAAGTAATCCACATTGGAGTAATAGACAACGATATCGGCCCCCAAATTCCCGCGTAAAGCCTGATTCTCATTTCTAAGACGAACTAAATCCTCCAATACGTTAAATTGTTGAGGGTTAGGCAAATTGAATTCAAGCGCATCCAATAACTCGAAGCGAATATTTTCATTAAAAATGCCGCTGTTGCGCAGAGCCTCGTTGGTTTTGTTTATGTCTTCAATTGCCCGCGCTCGTATATCGCCCATCACATTGGATGGGGCATCGAAAAGAACAAGCACCTGAATAACGCAAAAGGTATTTCTTGTTTCCACTTGTTCGTTATCATGCTCTTCGTGGAACGTTCCGCCGCCGCCGCCGGATGAAATGCAGTATTCAGGCAAAGCACTGTTTTTTACTGCCCGCAAACACCACTTCCCGTCTTTCAAATCCCGAATTTCAAACGCGCGATCATCCACCCGAATCATGCCTACGGCCGTGCCGTTATGCCGCACCACCGAGAGGTCGCCAGTGCTGCATGCGCCGTAGGGGTCGTCGTTTTCCATTACATTGGCCAACACTACATAGTCGCCGTTGGGGTACGACACACGCTTGGTGGCCTGACAGAATACTGTCGGGCAGCCTCCGGGCAGAGCTATTTTGAATCGGCTTAACGAATCCATACGGGTGAAATCTATCGGGTTCATCACATAGAGCGTGTCGTTGGGATTTTCGTTCTGCAACAGGTTCCATCGGCTGAGTTGTTGCGATGTGAACGTCGAAACAGGAAAACCCGGCAAAATCTCAATCAGCGATTGAGCGTACGTTGGGCCGAAGCCGGCAAGAAAAAGGATCAGAATGGCCGTGAGCCGTGAGCCGTGAGCCGTGAGCCGTGAGGGATAAGTTGATCATAACGGTAAGATTTTTTAGTTCAGTTACAAAGGTAGGAAATCGCTTGAAATTCATTACACTATTTTGTGCCTATGTTTTAATTCAACTTTTTACCCTACAAAATACAAGGCAAGCAATATGCTTATCCCGAAGGCTTTACCTCCCGCCAAAATCGTCGCTATGCCATTGCGGGACATGCTCCTTCGCAGATCAAAACTTACAGCGTTCGGAAGACTGCGGAAATCTTCCCAAAACACTTATCTTTACCGCCCGAACATCAACACCTTGAAGTAAAATGCTCTTCTCGCAGGTCATAGGCCAGAAAACAGTGCAGGCGCAGTTGCTCCGCATGGTGCAGTCCGACAGGCTGCCTCATGCCCTCTTGCTGCTGGGGCCTCCGGGATCGGGCAAGCGCACACTGGCTTTGGCCCTGGCGCAATATGTGCTTTGCGATGCTCCCGGCCCCACCGACGCCTGCGGAGCGTGCCGTTCCTGCCGTTCGGTAGAAGGGATGAAGCACCCCGATCTGCATTTTTCCTACCCCACTGCCGGGGCCAACGCCATCAGCGAGCATTTTCTGGATGCCTGGCGCACGCGCATGGCCGAATCGCCTTACTTTGATGTGTTCGACTGGATCAAAACCATCGGCAAAGAGAGCAATCAGGGCAACATCACCAAAGACGAATGTGTGAACATCGTGCGCAAGGTGAGCCTCAAAGCCTTCATGGGCCGCCGGAAAATTTTGCTGATGTGGCTGCCCGAATTTTTGGGCAAAGAAGGCAATCGCCTGCTCAAACTCATCGAAGAGCCGCCCGACGACACGCTGTTCGTGCTGCTGGCCGAAAATCCGGAGCGCATTTTGCCCACCATTTTGTCGCGATGCCAGATCGTGCGGACAGGTCCCATTGACGATGCGGATGTCTCCGAAGGGCTTCAACGCATCAAAGGCGTCTCTCCCGAACAGGCAGACACCACCGCCCTGCTGGCCGACGGCAACTTTTATCTGGCTTTACAATTGGCCGGTAATCAGGAGAATAACTACGCCGATTTGTTTGTGGAATGGTTGCGTGCCTGCCACCAGAACTCCGGCATCGGTTGGGTAAAAATAGCAGAGCGCATCGCCGAAATCGGCCGCGAGCCGCAAAAATACCTCATCACTTACGGGCTGCATTTTTTGCGCGAGGCACTCATTCACAGCCTCACCGACCAATTGCCGCCGCGGCTCGGAGGTCAACAACTCGTAACGGCTCAAAAGCTCATGGCCGCCGGCTTAGATGCCGAGCGCATCGGGGCTATGTCGGCGCTGCTCACCGACTGCCACTACCATGTGGAGCGCAACGCAAACGCCAAAGTTTTGTTTCTCAATACGTCCATCCGCTTGCACCGCATCATGCGGCAGCCGGCGGAAGTATGGGCGGCAACACGCTGAATCACGGCCCGAAAAGCCGGGCCTTTTTATCATAAATCCATCATAAATTGTTGAAAAATAATGGGATGTGCAGGATGTTCAATTTCTAAAAATACGGGGGCCGATGCCAAAGGATGCGGCGGCGGATGCTCCTCCAACGGCTGTTCGAGCGGCGGATGCAATCGCCTCAATACTTTCGACTGGCTCACCTACCTCGAACTCGACGACGCCGAACCCTTTCAGTATGCGGAGGTCAGTTTCAAAAACGGCGCCCGCAAGAGTTTTTTCCGCAACCCCGAAACGGCGCGGGTCAGCACCGGCGACTGGGTGCTCGTGGAATCCCTCAACGGCTACGATGTGGGGCGCATTTCCCTTTCGGGCGATTTGGTGCGCCTGCAAATGAAGCGCAAACGCTGCAATATAGACCATGTGCAACAAAGCATCATCCGGCGTGCCAACGAGCGCGATCTGGAGCGTATGCAGGAGGCGCGTTCCCGCGAACGCGATACCATCGTATTGGCCAGAGCCATTGCCCGTTCGCTCAAAATCAATATGAAAATAGGCGACGTGGAATATCAGGGCGACGGTCGCAAAGCCACTTTTTTCTACACTGCTGATGGTCGCGTGGACTTTAGGGAACTGATTCGCCAGTATGCCCGCGAGTTTTCCGTCAAAATAGAAATGCGGCAAATCGGCGCCCGGCAGGAATCGGCCCGCATCGGCGGCATCGGCGCTTGTGGCCGCGAATTGTGCTGCTCCACCTGGCTCAGCGATTTCAAATCGGTGAACACGGCGGCGGCCCGCTATCAAAACTTAGCCATCAATCAGTCCAAACTCTCCGGCCAATGCGGTCGCCTCAAGTGCTGCCTCAACTACGAGTTGGACACCTACATGGACGCGCTCAAGGGCTTCCCCGACGACGCCGAAAAACTGCAAACCAAGGAAGGGGTGGCCGTTTTGGTGAAAACCGACATCTTCCGCCAGCTCATGTTTTATGCGTATGAACATGAGGGCGGACGCGGCAAGATTTATGCATTGGATGCCAAGCAGGTACACGCCATCGTAGAGATGAACAAAAATCGCGAGCGCCCCACCAGTCTCGGCGATGTGCAGGTGGTGCAGGCCAGTACCCGTGGTGAAGACGAACCGGAAGTGGATTACAGCGACGTGACCGGGGCCATCGAACTGCCCGACGAAGAACGCCGCCGCCGCAAAAAGAAAAAGAAAAAACCGCAGGGCAGAGGCGGCGAAGGCGGCCCGCAGCAAGGCAACCGCCCCGGCAATCCGAATGCTCCGCGCGAACCGAGAGACAACAACCGGAATCAGCAAAACCGCCCGAGACAAAACGGCGGCGATGCCGAGCCGGGCAAAAACGACGGCAACAACTCCGGCCAGCGCCGCAATGAAAATCGCCCGCCGCGCCGAGACGACAACCGCCCGCCGAAACAAAGTGACGGGAACAACGAGGCCGGTAAGAACGAGGGCAATAATTCCCGCCCGCCTCGCAACGAAAACCGCCCGCCGCGCCGCAAAGACCGGCCCGGCAACAACGATCGGCGCCCGCCTCGCGATGATAACAACAACAATGACCAACCAAAGCAGTAGTTTCTCATCATGAAATTTGACGTAACCGTAATCGGATCAGGCCCGGGCGGGTATGTGGCCGCCATTCGCGCCGCACAGCTCGGCCTCAAAACAGCCATCATAGAGCGCTACAATACATTGGGCGGCACCTGCCTCAACGTGGGTTGCATCCCATCCAAAGCCCTGCTCGATTCCTCCGAGCACTACCACAACGCGCACGAAAAATTCTCGCAGCACGGCATTCTGCTCAGCAATCTGCAAGTGGACATGCCGCAGATGATTCGCCGCAAAAACGAGGTGGTGGACCAAACCGTGAAGGGCCTCGATTTTTTGATGAAGAAAAACAAAATCGAAGTTTTTCGCGGGCATGGCGCCTTCCTCGGCCCGAACCGCATCCAAATCACTGCCGCCGACGGCGCCGTCACGGAAATCGAAACCGACAAAACGATCATTGCCACGGGGTCAAAGCCCATCACGCCGCCTGCTTTCAATTATGACAAAAAGCGGGTCATCACCTCCACCGAAGCGCTCAACATTGAGCAAGTGCCCTCGCGCATGGTCATCATCGGCGGCGGCGTCATCGGCCTCGAACTCGGCTCTGTTTTCGGCAGGTTAGGCGCCAAAATTGACGTGGTGGAGTTCCTCGACCGCATCATTCCTACCATGGACGGCGATTGCAGCAAAGAACTGATGCGTTCGCTCAAAAAAGTCAACATGAATTTCCACCTGCGCCATGCCGTCACTTCGGTGAAAGCCACAGATACCGGCGTGGAAGTGGAGGTGCAAAAGCGCGATTCGGAGGAAAAATTTACGATTGAGGCCGATTACTGCCTCGTGGCCATTGGTCGCCGCCCTTATACAGACGGGCTGGGCTTGGACAAAGCCGGCGTGCAGTTGGACGACAAAGGCCGCGTCTTGGTCAACGATCATTTAGAAACCAATGTACCCGGTATTTATGCCATCGGCGATGTGATTCGCGGGGCCATGCTGGCGCACAAAGCCGAAGAAGAAGGCGTGCTGGTTGCTGAGACGATTGCCGGTCAGAAGCCGCATATTGACTACAATCTCATTCCGGGAGTGGTTTATACCTGGCCGGAGGTGGCCGCCGTGGGGCGCACCGAGGAGCAACTCAAAGAAGAAGGCATTCCTTACAAATCGGGCAAGTTTCCGTTCAAAGCATTGGGCCGCGCCCGCGCCAGCACCGACGTGGACGGCATGGTGAAGGTACTCAGCCACAAAGATACCGACGAGATATTGGGCGTACACATTGTTGGCCCCCGCGCTGCCGACATGATTGCAGAAGCAGTGGCGCTGATGGAGTTTCGGGCTTCCGCCGAAGACGCCGCCCGCATGAGTCACGCGCATCCTACTTATACAGAGGCGTTTAAGGAAGCTGCATTGGCGGCTACGGCCAACCGGGCTATACACGTCTGAGGGGGAAGTGCTTTCTCACTCCACCTCGCCCTGCACGCTGAGTACGTCCGGGCCTTTGACGCCGTGGAAAAACACTTTGACGGTTTTGTAAAAATAGCCGACTTGCGCCGCATTGTACTCCACCAAAACGGAGGCCGTATCTCCCGGTGGTATGGGCATTTCGGGCCAGTCAACGGCGGTGCAGCCGCAGGGCGTGCGTACGTTGTCTATGAGCAATGGGCGAGAGCTTTTGTTTTTTAAAACGAACCGATGCTGTGCCGGGCGGCCGCGGGTGAGCAACCCGAAATCGTAGTCTTTAACGCCCGTCCATTCTGCCGGCCGGGCCGTATCGCCGGCAAAGGCAGACAGCAGGAGCAGGCCGGACACAAGCAGGGCAAGGGTTTGTTTTTGCATGAAAATCAAGGATTTACCGTGTGAAAGGCAACGATTTTTACAGGAGTGCCCCACATAAAAATATCGAACTCCTCATCCGCTTCTTCCACCGTAACTTTCACCGTGCGGTTTTCAAACTTGAGTTGTTCAGGCATGTTCACCGGTCGCCATTCGCGGCCCTGCGCATCCACGATGCCCCAGCAGCCCGGGCCTACTGCCACGCGCGTCACTTTGCCCTCTATTGCTTGCTTTTTCATATTGGTTATGGTTGGTTGTTGTCTGATGGATGGGGCGCCCATTGTTCCATAAAAGACTGAATCTGTCCGATGGCCTCCGCCTGTTGCATCATCATTTCCTTGATGGTTCGGATTTCGTCGGGAACAGAAGTGCCGTTGTGAGCAGGCGCTCCGTGGAAGCCATTGTGAGCGGGGGCGCCGTTGTGCGTGGCCGGGGCAGGATCAGTCAGAATCATCGGCTCCAGCCCCGACAGCAGGTAAGCGGGGTTGAGGCGGTACTGCTCTGTGGCTTTGCGCAACAACTCTACTGTGACCTCCCGACGGCCATTGACGATTTCGGAAAAACTTTGCGGGAGGTAACCCAGCGACACGGCAAACTGCCTCCCCGAACGCACCTTGTTGGTGCTTTTGAGTTGCTCAAAGCAGTCTAAAAATCGCTTGGTTACCGTGTTCATATATAGGCGACGAGGCTAAACGGGCGCTGCGTCAAACAAAAATAGTACTTTATTGCACCCGGCAATGCCTGCGGGCAAAAATTTTTGCCTAAAATCCTGTATCTTTGCGTCCTAACTTAATATTGACACTTTGAAATTTTCAGAATTCGGACTTACCGAAGCCCTCATGGAAGGGCTTGAAGCCATGCGCTTCGATAATGCGACCCCCATACAGGAACAAGCCATTCCGGCCATCATGGAAGGGCGCGATGTGTTGGCCTGCGCACAGACCGGCACCGGCAAAACCGCCGCTTTTTTGCTTCCCGTTTTACACCGCATCACCGAGGCGCCGCCCACAGGCATTGATACGCTCATCATTGTGCCCACCCGCGAACTCGCCATGCAGATAGATCAGCAACTCGAAGGGTTTTCCTACTTCACGCCCGTCAGTGCGGTAGCCATTTACGGCGGTCGCGACGGCCATTCGATGGAATTGGAGCGCAATGCCCTCAAAAAAGGAGCGCCCATCGTGATTGCCACGCCCGGCCGCTTCATTGCCCACCTCGATCTGGGCTACGTCAACCTCTCTACGGTGCGGCACCTCATTTTGGACGAAGCCGACCGCATGTTGGACATGGGTTTTGCGCCCGACATCAACAAGATCACAAGCCAGGTGCCGCGTTCCCGCCAAACGCTCATGTTTTCGGCCACCATGCCGCCGCAGATTCGCAAGTTTGTCAAAGACCTGATGCGCAATCCGCTCGAAATCACCATTGCAGTTTCCCGGCCTGCCGAAAAAATACGCCAGTTGGCCTTCGAGGTGGAAGACGAGGCCAAATACCCATTGGTGGAACGCCTGCTCGCAGAGCGCGAAAACTTGGAGCGCGTCATCATTTTTGCAGGTTCCAAAATCAAAGTACGCGAAGTCGCACAGCGCCTCTCCAAACGGGGCATGAAAGTAGCGGCCATCCACTCAGACCTCGAACAGGCCGAGCGCGAAGAACGGCTCCTCGCTTTTCGCAACGGTTCGCTGCCTGTTGTAGTAGCTACCGACGTACTCTCCAGGGGTATAGATGTGAAGGGCATAGATATGGTCATCAATTTTGATGTGCCCGGCGATGCCGAAGACTATGTACACCGCATTGGGCGCACCGCCCGCGCCGAGGCCATGGGGGAAGCCATCACGTTCATCAATCGCAAAGACCGCATGCGTTTTGGCCGCATTGAAAAACTGATAGGCCGCGTCATTGAAAAGGAAAGAATCGGTGGCGAATCCGGCCCATCAGGCGATGCGCAGCGTCAGGAGCGCGGCGAGCGCCGTCAAAGGCCGCCCCGCAGGTCGAATTCATCGCAGCAGGGCAATGCCCCCCGGCAGCAACGCCCCCCCCAACAGGGCGATGCCGGAGCTGGTCAGGCATCATCTGCCGAGCAGCAAAAGAAGAAGCGCAGAAACAAGCGGAAAAACCGCAGCGGCGGGCCAAGACCGGACAATGCGCCGCCGAGGCAGGATTCATAAAATTCTAAACTATGGCTGGTCTCAACGATGACACAACGCTGTTCTTGGACACTCTGAACCACCCGCTTCGTGCGGATATCGAGGTGCTGAGGCATCTGATTTTGAGCGCAGACGACAGGCTGGCGGAGAACACCAAATGGAATGCGCCCAATTACAGCGTCGGAGGCGAAGACCGAGTCACCATGCGGATTCAGCCACCGAGGCATTTACAAGTGATTTTTCATCGCGGCGCCAAAAAGCTTGACCAACCCTCCACAAGAATCATCGAAGACAACGCCCGTCTCCTGGCCTGGAAAGAAAATGACCGGGCCGTTGCGACCTTTAAAACCCTGGCCGACATGGAGAAAAGCCGGCTGGATTTTATCAAAATCATACAAGACTGGATAGAGGCTACCTGCGTGTGATTTCAAATGGCGGCACTGTCGTCTTTTATCACAAATTCTCTGAAATTGCCAGGGTGAACGACTTTGAAGTGGGCATCGGGATAGGCATTGGCCCACCCTGTCGGCGCCTTAGCATTCGGTTTGCTCCATTTCATTTCATAGCCATACAACTGCCCGCCTCGCTCTTCTATCCAGTCTATCTCCTGCTGGTCGTAAGTGCGCCAAAAGAAATTATTGGACATGAGACGGGTATAATGCTGGTATTTGATGCGTTCGCTCAGAATGAAATTCTCCCACAAGGCGCCTTGATCGTTTCTCAATTCGATGGGATTGAAATTGGAAATGAGTGTGTTGCGGATGCCGTTGTCAACAAAATACCACTTGGAATTTTTGGTAATTTCCTTTCGCAAGTTGCGGGAGTACCCTCGTACATTAAAAATGATAAATACCTCTGCCAGCAGATTCAGGTAGCGTTCAACGGTGTTTTTGTCCATGGACAATTGCCTGCCAAGCTCGCTGAGAGAAACTTCGCTGCCTGTCTGGAATGCTAAAAGGCGGAGCAAGTCTGTTATTTTGTGTGTATTGCGCAATCCTTCCAGTTCCAGAATGTCCTTGAGCAGGTAATCTCGAACCATTTCGGTGAGATAGGCCACTTTGTCTTGTCTGTCAGGTAAATGCAATAACTCCGGATAAGAACCCAGTACTAAGCGCTCCTGCATACGACTCTGTTGAGTGAGGTAGTCTTCGTCATAAGAAAACTCCAGCTCTGACGGCGGGAACATATAAAACGTCCATTTTCGTCCGGTCAAAGGTTCTCCCAATTGCCGGTTGAGATCGAAAGCGGAAGACCCGGTAGCAATGATTTTCAAACCCTCCACATGATCTATGAAAAGTTTCAATACAGCCCCGATCTCCCTGATTTTCTGAGCCTCGTCAATGACTAAAAGTTTTTTTCCACCTGTCAGGTTGCGATAGTGTTCAACACTGCGATGCTCCAGTAGTTTCCCCAGCTCAATATCTTCCCCGCTCCAATACAGATATGGCTCCGAGACTTCTTCTAAAAACAGGTTCAGTAAAAAGGTCTTACCCACGCGCCTCGGCCCCAATAAAAGCAAGACTTTTCCGGGCATCAATTTAGACGATAATTGGTCGTACAAACTTCTTTTTAGTACTTTCATAACATTGGCAGCCGATGGTTTACGGTCGGGCTACTGCCGCAAATATAAATCAAATTCACCGAATTAACGTTAATTCAGTGAATCAATTCTCTTTATTTGGCTAAATTCGGTGAATTGGCGTGGTGTGGCCCAAAACATGTTGGTTAAATCCTGAAGGTCTTCTGAACAGAAACCAATGGATATCAAAACAAAAATCAGGCAGCGTCCGTGAGTACTTTAATTTTACATTTGCAGTCTGAATTATTCGAGCAAACCAATAACACGCTATGAAACTATCAACAACCCTGCGCATCTTTGCCACGGTATGCCTGCTCCAACTTGCCACCGTGCTTCCCGCCCAGCAACCCGACGTATTGGAAGAACTACCCCGGACTATTCAAAAAACAACAAAGCCGCCCGCCCCTGCCGGTTACGCCTACAACGACTACGGCCAGATCGTTACGGCTCAGCAGGCGTATTGGAGCGAGTTGGGCAGCCACTATACCCGTAAATTTTCCCAGAATGGCAAAAACGGCATGAAGGCTCAGGACGGAACCGTACTCATCCCCGCCGAATACGACGACCTGCACTTCCAATACTGCGGCTTCATGGTGGCATCGAAAGAGGGGAAATTCGGTGTCATCAACGAGGCCAACAAGGTGGTCATTCCTTTCGACTATAAACGGCTTGAGTTGCTTTACAAACCATTAGCATTTCAGGTGCCCAAAGGCGTTCCCTTAGAAGACCTTCGCCTGCTCGCCACCCGCGACGACGGGCAGTCGGGCCTCCTCAACGGAAAAGGTGAACTTGTTTTTCCTTTCCGTGAAAACCGCTACGTCCAAGTGGCCTATTTCTACCCTGCTGCGCGTACCACGCAGGGCTATGTGACCACCGAACTGCCTGACTACCAGTCTGCCATGCGCCAAACGGCACTGATCTACCACCAACCGGATGAAAAAGGCATAGTGGCAATGGACGGCAAAATCCTCCTGCCCTTCGAATATGCAGCCATAGATGTCTCGTATGGAACCGACGAGCGCCCAGCAGAACATCCAGAATGGGTACAGGTTTGCAGCGCAGACAACGCGTGCGGTATTTTTGATATGCGCCGCCGTGCCTGGATGATCGAACCCAAGTTTTATGGGGGCATAGCGCTGATGCAGGCCTCGCCGTCGCTTTTTGTCACCCAAGCCGAAACGGAGCCGGATGAGCATGGCGTGACCTATACCCGATACGGCGTCATTGACAGCACCGGACGCACGGTACTACCTTTTGAATATATGGAATTCGGCCTTTCATTCCTCTATCAGAGCCGGTTGCATATCTGGGCGCAGAAGATGGGCAAATGGGGCGTGGTGGACATAGACAATAAAGTGGTGATGCCCTTTGAACATCCTAAAGTCATCCAACACTTGAAAATGGAGCGCGGGCCGCATTTTTCACTCAAAGACCCCGCGGGAGAGCTCTTTGGTGTGCTTTCTTTGGAGGGCAAATTGGCGGTACCGTTGAAATACAAATGGTTGGGCGATCAAAACGGGCGTCTGATCATTTTCGTAAACGAGCAGATGAAGTGCGGATTGGTCAACGATCAGGGCCGGGAAGTCTTGCCGGGCATTTATACAGATATTCAGTTGCTCAGGCATGGCTTTTTTTACATCAATGCAGAAAGCAAGCTGGGTCTTGTTGATCCTTCGGGGAAAATATTGGCGCAACCGACTTACCGAGGCGCCTATCTGGAGAACACGCTGCCTGCTTTTTCCGGCGACTTCAAAGCCAAAGGCATTCCCGAAGCGGAGGTCGTGACGGTGCTGACCCGCGAGGACGGGGCGGCTGTTGTTGTTTTGAAGAATGGAAAAATGATCGGTCTGGACTAAAACAACTCTATGCGCATCTTACAGTTTCTTCTTGCTCTTTTTACCTGTTTGCCCCTCTTCGCACAGGTGGATGCCCCTATGGTACAGATAAACCGGGAATTGGAATCCGCCTACCGCGATTCAGTCGCAAGACACGAAGATTTCGGCGCTATCCTGCATTACCAACCGCATCGTTGCCGAAGCCGATATGGGCGTTTCGGTTGGGTGGACAAATACCATAAAGTGGTCATTCCATTTGATTATCAGGAGTTTCCTGAGTATTTATCAGACTTCAATCCAGCTAAAAAAGAAGGAAAACATGGTGCTGTTGATGCTAAAGGAAAGACCATTGTTCCTTTCAAATACTCGTCTTTATCTCCTTATTACGCGCAGCGATTGGTCATTTGCAGGGATGGATCGTACCAAATAACCGTTTTCGACTTTGAGGGCCGGGTCGTTATTCCCGAAGAAAAGTTATACAATATCTGGCTCTTCAACGACAGTACGCTGGCCGTGCAGGACTTCAGCAAGAAAGACGTCAGAACCTATGATCTTCGGGGGCGGCCCATTAAAACCTGGGCATATTCGCACATCTACCATTTTTCTTCCGGCCGCATTCTTACAAGCCGGGACACCCTGATGGGGTTGGGCACGGCTACCACGCATGGAATGCTGGACCCCGGCGGAAAGGTGCTCGTGCCTTTGGAATATACCAGCATTGAATGGGAAAAAGGCGATTGGGCGAGAGTCGCCAATTACAAAACCAAAACAGGCGGTCTGTTCCAGATCAGCACACAGACACTTCACCCCGACAAATACTACAAAGTCCTCCCACCGGACCCGCTCGGAAATTTTACCTTTTGGGAAGGCGCCTCGTGGGAGCAGACCAAGGCCGGTCTGATGGATGCTCATTTCAAAGTTATTTTTCCTCCAGCCTACAACGATATTCGTTTTTTGGACGAAAAAGGACATTATGCCCTGCACGCCGGGCGCAACAACCGAGGCTACCTGCGCGGTGTGGGCAACGCCCGTGGCGAGGTGGTCGCAGACACTACGTTGTTAGGATTCGAGCCGGTGATACACGAAAAAAAAGTGGGGCAAAACGCGCGCGGGCAGTGGATCATAGTATATGATACCTTGCCGTTCTTTGTTTTTGAAGACGCCCGGTCTGGCCAAAAAGGCTTGTGGCATCGGCAAGCCGGGCAGCTTCGGGCCGCAGCATTCGACAGATTTGAGGCAGTTACAGATACCACTTTTATTCAGGAAAAAGGCGATACTTCCTTTCTGTTTCATATTGACGGGCGTCCATTAGCCGGCCCTTACTATCGCATCTGGCGTGGTCGGATAGATGATTATCTCCTTGTCCGCCCGAATTGGAACGACGAATACATCCTGCTCACTCAGGATGGCCGCTTCATCCGCCGGCTCGAAGGCGAACCCCGCCGTCTGGCTGACGGCATTTACACTATGGGTCGTTATGGCAATAAAACATCCGGGTACGGCAAGGTAAAAGAGTATGGTTTCTTTGACAGGGCTTTGAACCCCATCACCGGACTTGTCTTCGATGCTGAACCGAAATCTATGGACGGACTCAATACCCAGCAAAAAATACGCGTACTGAACCGGCCGCATCCAACAGGCTATGGGCGCTGGGTAGGGTACATGCGGGAAGGATTGGACGAGACGCTCATATTGATAGATGATGCGGGAAAGACTTTTGAGATTAGGGCGGAGTAAGTGACTCCTTTCTGATAGCGAGGAGGCTATCCCAATCGAAAAAACCGATGCCGGAGTTCCCCCCGACATCGGCCTTCGTTTTTGTTTGCGCGCAGCGCCACTACTGCCGGGCCTTCGTTCCTATTTGTGTGAACGCATCATACAGGTGTGCCTTGACGACGGCGTCTGAATCGCGTTGATTAAAGGTGTCGAATTTGACTATCTGGCGGCGGCCTGTGCGCACATCGTACAGAATGGAAAAGAGCAGCATTTCGTGTTTGGGCTTCACGAGGTTGTGAATGGCCAGCGGCGCCGCCGGAGGGAAGAGCAACAGCGACAAAGGCAGATAGGCCAGGTCGGCGGCAGTGTGCTTTTCCCGCAGGGAGATGATGCCGGTCCAAAGGAAATAATCGGTGCCGTATTTTTCGGCAATGGCATCAATGCGCTCCTGCTCATTGCCTGGGGTAAGACTGAGGTCAAAATGCCTTGCCTGCTCTGAGAACCATTCGTTGAGATACCGGATGTCATTGAAGGTCTCACTTTGATTTTCTTTCAAATCATGCACATCCAGCAAAGTGGTTTTCAGGCCGGATACTGTACTCACCGACTTGATGAGGCTGTGGAGGTGTTCCCGTCCTTTTTCGGTGTCAATGTATTGTACGGCCTCCCCTTTTCGCTCATCCAGTTTGAGATAGAACGGATTGATGACGACCACTTTGGAAATACCCAGGCTCAGCCCTTGTTTCCTGTTGCGCCTGAATTCCTTTTTGCCTTTTTCTGAGTTTGTATAGCGCTCGTTTTCTTTCCATTGGTCGCGGCGCTTTTCAGCACTTTCCCGGTACTTTACAAAAGCCTCGTCGTTCAATTGCCCGGAGAAGGCGTATCGCCAGTAGTCGGCGTGAGCGTCGGCACTCGTTTTTTGCTCGCGAATGCGGTCGTATTTGGATCGGCCCTCCGGAGCGTATTGGGCAGTGTCGGCAGGGGCGATGTCGGCGAGAGCCAAGGGCAGGTCGTTTCGCAGTTCGGCAAAGGAGTTATGTTCTCTTGCAAATTCAAAAAAAAGATCATTTGCCAGCGTTGTTATTTCTGTATCGGCGGGATATGCGCGGTGCAGGCTCCAGACAAAATGCCAAGCCAGAACGGTAGCCTCTACGTCGGGAATTTTCTCCAGGAGGTAGTGCAATTGCTGGGATTGGCCCTCTACTTCCTGATAATTGCCCTTATACTCATAGTTTTTGCTGTTTCTGAGTTTCGCATGCAGATACAGGGCTTTGGCAATGCACTTTTTTAAGGCGAGGTTGTCGGGTTGTTCTTGCAGCAGCAGGCCGGCGGTATAAATGGCGTTCGCGTGTTGGTCGGTATGCAGGTAGAGCATGGGGAGTTCGTATCGAGCTAAGGTACGCACGCGTTGGAAGCGTTGAGCAGACACCGCGTAGTCTGTTTTTTCGGGGGCATGGGCATGGTTCGCCAATGTATGGAGCATGGCTTGTCTGCGCGATTGGAGGCCGGGGTGCGAGTTTCGGCTGTCGTCCTCTTCGTCGGCTTCGCCTTCTATGGGTTTGACTGCTTCCAACCACAAGGCATCGGGCAGGCGGTAGTGCTCCGATTGCAGCCACGCGCGATCAAACGGCAGATCATCAAACGGCAGGTAACTGTATCTGAGCACATCAAAGACCACAGGAAGCGTGGCAGCACGGTAAGGAGACGCGAGTATGCGTTCCAATCCGAGGCGGTCGGCTTCATGTTCGTGTTCTTTGGAATATGTGGCCATTCTGAGCATGTTTTCATCGGTTGTAGCCCGCCCCAGTACGCTACGCCCTTTGGAGCGCTCCAATTTTTCGGCTTCGAGATAAAAATTGATGACGTGTTTTTTCTCTACATGCGCCAATTCGTGCGCAATGATGTAGGCCAATTGTGCTTCGTTTTCCAATTGGGCGATAAGGCCAAGCGTGACGAATATCTCTCCGCGCTCTGTGGCAAAGGCGTTCACGGCGCTGCTGCGGAGTGCATATATTCGAATATCCTGCTTGCGCGACAACGGCTGAACGTCCAATAATAAATGAGTTACATCGGCCAGATAATTGGAAACTTCATCATTGAACAACACCCGCCCGCTGCGCAAGAGGTTGTCGAGATTGAAATTGCTTTCCAGTGCAAACCGGCTGCGGGCTTTGGCCTCTTGCTGCTTTTGTGTTTGGCGCGACGCGTTTTTTACAGATGCGCGGTATTTGGATGTGGAGGAAGATATAAATTCTTTGGGAATTGTGCCCTGACACTCTAAAGGAGCGTAGTCGCTTTGTGCGTGCAATGCAAATACCTGAAAAAGAAAGCACCAAGCGATGCAAAATACGGTTTTCATTGTGAAATGTTTTTGAGTAGGTAAAAGGATGTTTAAGATCACCAGTCCAAGGTGGTGAAGCCGGTTTGCCCTGTTTGTACCCCGAACCACTGATCGAGGCCGGAATGATACACGCTCAGGCTGCCGTTTTTCCAAAATGCAGTCTGTTCGGGCGAGGGCCCCGGCGCAGCGAAGGGCTGATCGCCTGTTTGAGTAATCGTTTGGGCGGAAAGGTCGATGTTCCATGTACTAAAAATGCTGCCAGATACCACCGCGCCACCCAAAACGCGCTGCCCGTCCCGATCTGTGCGCAACCAACGCGTTTCGTCGAAACTGCCGACAACGCGATGCACCGGCGCGCCGGAAGGCGGCAACAGGGTGATGCGGCTCTGGTACCCCTGCGAAAATCCGGCGTAGTACCTGTATGCGGCCACTACGCTGCCGTTGCCGGTCACTATGGCGCAAGACATGGTTCGGTCGGAGGAGCCGGCAGGGAACAGGGAGGCCAAATTGGTAGAAGGCAAGGCGAGGGCAGGCCCCCAAAAGGAGAGCGAAGTGCCACTGAGCAGGCAGAGCGTTTGGTTGTTGGCGTGCCAGTCAAACCACACTGCGGCGGCGGAGTTGGGCACTATGTCAACGGGTGCGCCTGTGGAGTCCACTATGACGACATTTTGCCCTGCCACCTGATATGCAATGCGGTCGTGGGAATGGTTGACGGCCGCTTTCGCAATGTTGGCAGGCAGGTTGTTGAGGGTTTTGGTCTGGCTCAGATTTCGGTGATAAAGGACGATTTTGCCGTTCTCTACCGTCAGTATTTCAAAGGCTGGAATGGCCGGTTGCACAGGATTCAGACGGTCTTCGTAGGGGCCTTCATATTGGACCTCGTATTGAGAACAGCCGCTGAGCAGCCCTGCCAGAATAGCGATAAACAAGATTGGTTTCATGTTGAGCGTGTTTTTATCAGGGTATTTAAAAAAGGTATCCTGCCCCCATTTTGAACATAATGAGCGAGTGGAAGCGCATGCGCGCGGCGGCGGCTTCCTTAAAGATGGTTTGATTGTCTTTTTCCGAATCGTCGTAGGATGGAGTAAGGTTGAGTTGCAGCGGAGAGGCGTTTATCTCTGCCGACAAACTCAGCACAATGCGGTCGGCGAGAATGATGTGCTGCCCAAACTCTACGCCAAGTGTCAGGTGCTTGTAATGGGGGCGGATACCCAGCGGCAGATGCCCCGCGACGGCGTCGTCTGCAAAATACGTTGTGCGCTTATCCAGCACTGCGCCTTCCAAAAAAGCCATGCGCACCCGCCAGGCAGTGAAGAAGCCCATAGGCGCCAGGCTGCCGCGCAAAGGGTTGTAGGTTTGCAGCGCCAAGCCCAGTTCCGGCCCGCGCAAGTTGTAAAACAGGTAGTGCTCGTCCATCCGGCCTTCGTAGCGCACAGCGGGCGTATAAGTGGTGAGCGACATGCCGGTGGCCATATAGTTGGCTTCGGCGGCCAGCACTCCGCGCCGAGAGAACGCATAGCCTGCCTGCAGGCCATATTTGGTATTGAGACCCAAGCGCGTGCCTTGTTCTCCGTAGGTATTGCCGCCCCGGTTGCCGGCAGTAGGGTGAGCCAATGCCGGAGCATAGGCGATGTCGGGTTTGATAAAAATGCGCTTGCCCAAATAGCCGGGCGCCTGAGCGCTGAGGCAGATGTTGAGGCCGAACATAAGGGCGCCCCAACAGATAATTGATCTCATAGGTTGATGTGGTTTTGGTGTGAGAGGGTGGTGGTTATGGCCTGAAAGGCAAAGAGATAGAATACGAATACCGTTCCGGCATTCACAAATCTGTTTTTCATTATATTGGAAGGTTGAGGGTAAGAAAACAGGGGGGGCAACGGACGAAAGCCGGTCGCCCCCGTGGTTTTAGGTTATTGTTTGATGATTCTTTCAACCGCGACTACCCTGCCGGATGCCTCCTGAATTTGCACCAGATAAATGCCGGCGGGAAGTTTCCCCAATTGTATCGTTTCAATGGTATCTGTGCCGGTCGTTCTTTTCTCTGTCACGATGCGCCCCGTCAAGTCCGATACCAAAACACGGGCATCAGTACGGCCCTCCCATACGGGCAGTTGTATGTTTATTTCGCCGGATGTCGGGTTGGGCCAGATTTGCAGGCGTGCCACCGGGCCGGTTGTTTTGACATTGACAAACTGGAACTTCCGGAGACATACGTTGTCAATTTCTACCGCTGATTGAAGACCTGGGTCATCATCGGCAAAGGGGTTCTCTACATGCAGGGTCACATACCGGCCGGTAAACGGAATAGAATCATAAGTACCCACAACAAACCACTCATGAGGTGCATTTTGTGGAATGTCAATTCTGAAAAGCTCCCGGCAGTTCGTATTGTCGGAGCAGAAGATACTGTCTTGCTGTTCCGTCGAAATGCGGGCCACCAATTGGGTGCCGGGCCTGATAAGACCTGGCAATGGCCTGTATGCCGTCACAAAATCAATGTTGCTGTGCATAGGGACGTTCACTTCATTTTGGTACAGCACATCAGCGAAGCCGCTGCTGCCGTGCAGGCGTACAAAATTAGGGTCTTGAGCGCCCTGCTCCAGCACCACGGTCGGGTCTCCGGCGCTGCGTTCCCAGTTGGCAATACTTCCGCCATCGTTGAAACTGCCGGCCTCTGCTCCTTCTGTGAAGCCGCCGTTTTGAACGATTGAGCCGGCGCATGATTGAGAACGCAACTGTATCGCATTGTCGTCATTTTGGAAGAGCAGGCTGCAATTGACATCCAACAGTACGCATCGGCTGGCCGAGCATACTGTGCCGATGCCGGGTACTGTGCGCGTCACGGTGTAGCACACTACATATTGCTCGCTGGCAGGGAAGGTGTACATAACTGAATTGTTACCCGCAGAATTGGCGAATACGGTAAATATCAAATCGCTTGACTTGGCCACCCTCCATTGCACGGCGTCGCAGGGAGTGAGGGCTTTGGGTGTAAATGTGAATTTGCACCCGGACGACTGAACCCGATTGAATGCCTGATGTACATCTTGCGTGAAAGCTGGTTCATTGCAATCGCATGGCCTCGGACATTCGGGTATCCGGAACCTGACAATGCAGGAACATTCCGTCATGCCGCCACAACTCCCTGATAAATGGATGGAATATACGCCCGGCGTTTGCACCATTGCCAATGTGATAGGAATACTGAATTGTGAGGTAGGCGATGTGCCGGATGCTATCATGTTGTTGTTGGGATCTCGTATTTCCCAACTCAAGCCCGTGAATTCGCAGTTGTCGCCATTGCAAGTCAGGCGCCCTCTGAACAAGATAGGACTCAGTTGTGCCGGGCAGGGCAAATTTACCGGCACCGTATCGCAAGTGACGGGCCAGTTGCCGGGTATAATCGGAATCCCGGCGACTACTTTGCGGGAAAATCCCAGATTCTCAAACCTGCAGGTACATGGGTTATTGCAAAGCCTAATACCTTCATAAGATACAGGCGACCAAGGATTGGTGATGACAGGCACAGGTGGCGCTATCAGTGCATTGGACAGTGTAGGTAGTGCTGCAAAAGGCATTGTAAAAGACTCGTGGTGCAAAGAATCTGTGCTGTACGGGCAGGGCAAAAGGTCAATGCGATCCATTACGGCGGCTATGTCGTAATTTCCGAACCCTGCCCCCGGATTTTTGGTGCGCCCATCGGTGTAGAAAAACATATCACCGGAATAGTGTACCAAATCAGCGCCTACCCAGGCGGAATCATCACTCAGATCGGAGCGCTTCATCCATTGCACCATGCCGCCATTGGGCGTATCCAATACTTTGACGATGATGTTGCGATAAGGCGCGCCGGGCCGCCGGAAGCCAAGTGCATATACCTGCCCGCCGGGGCGCACTACCACGCGGGTAAAGTTGTCAATGTCGGGAAATTTTCGCGCCCAAACCTGTACTCCCGCTCCATTGAGGCGGGCGATGTACGCGCCGTTGCCACCCGGCAATTGGCCGGCTACCAGCAAATCGCTACCTGTTTGTGCAGCAGTCTGAATACTGAACACATTGTTGTATTCGCCTGATGATGTAAGTTGTACGCCGGCATTGTCGGTTTTGAACAATACGCCTCGCAAACCGCCGGCGCCAATTCTGAGACCGGTTAAAACATAGGTTCCATTCACATCCAAAAGGTCCATTCTGAATTCGTCGTCGCTGGAGGTAGTTCCGATGCGTCGCATCCAGCCGATGCTGCCTGCATTGTTGAGCGTGAAAAGTAAAATGTCATCCGTTGAGGTTCCCGCAGGTTTTGCAATTCCACATACGGCGTATGGAAAATTAGGGTTGGAAGGGTTGGAACTGCGAATGATGCGGTTGAATGCCTCTCGCTCCTGTATGTTGTAGGTATGTAGCCAATTAAGAACACCGTTTTCGGCAATGCGGGCTATGAAGCTGCGGTTATCGCCGGTAAAAGAAGGTGAATGGCCCACCAACAGGTAGCACCCTTCGTCGGTATATATGAAGTCGTTGATATATCCGGGTATATTGAGCCGGGTGCGCCACACGATGCTGCCGTCGGGCCGCCGGCGGGTAAAGACCGGAAAATCGGGACCACCCGGTTGGAGCTTGTGCGTGCCGGCTGTAAAGAGGTGACTGTCAAACACTTTGGTTCGTCCGGCCCGATTGTCCATACGGTCTCCCTCCAGCCAGTCAAAAGCGCTCACATTGCATACGGGTAAAAGATCGCGGCCCCTGGCCACCCAGTTGGAGGTGTTGCCGTTGAGCGCAAACCCACTGAGCATACCATTGGTGACGCCGCCGCCCGGCCCTTCATCTGTTACTGCAACCATGCCTGCGTTGTTTCCGCCGGGAATATTTTGGTCAAAGGGGAAATAAATGAGCAGGTTGTTGTTCGAGGGGTCAGCGCCACATTCCATTTCGGCTTGTACCTGAGCGAGCGTGAGCGCAGTACCCCAGATTTTGAACTCGTCCACGCGGCCTCTCCAGAACCGGGCAATGTTGCCTCCGCCGGCCCAGTCACCTATTCTGAATACGGTACCCAGATTGGTGAAAAGAGCCAAAGGAGTGGTAATAACTTGTGTCCCATCGAGATATACTGTAACATCAGTCGTCGTTCGAACTACCGCCACATGGTGCCACAAGCCGTCGCGGATAAACGGGCCGGTAAGCGATCCGGTAGTGAATAGTTCGAGGTTGCCGTTGCGGTCGCCCAGCTCAAAGCGGTCTGTGGAGGTCCAGCCAAAAAGGCGGTAAAATAAACCGTCGTTGACTCCTGCCGGTCGGTCATCCCGAAACCAGCAAGCTACAGTGAAGTTGTTTGTCAGGCTGCCGGTCAGGGGGTTGGGGGTGGTCACATGGTCGTCTATGCCGTCAAGGTCCAGGCAGATGTTGTTGACTTTACAAACACCGAAGCAGGGGTCCATAACGTTCGGATCGCAGGGGGGCAATCTGTCGCGGCCGCGGTCCACCCAATTGGAAGTATTGCCGTTGAGTGCAAACCCACTGAGCATACCATTGGTAACGCCGCCGCCCGGCCCTTCGTCTGTTACTGCAACCATGCCGGCATTGTTTCCACCGGGAATGTTTTGGTCAAAGGGGAAATAAATGAGCAGGTTGTTGTTGGCGGGGTCTATGCCGCAGTTCATTTCAGCTTGTATCTGAGATGCAGTGGGTGTTGCACCCCAGATTTTGAACTCGTCCACGCGGCCTCTCCAGAACCGGTCAATGTTGCCTCCGCCGGCCCAGTCACCTATTCTGAACACGGTACCCAGATTGGTGAAAAGAGCCAAAGGAGTGGTAATAACTTGTGTCCCATCGAGATATACTGTAACATCAGTCGTCGTTCGAACTACCGCCACATGGTGCCACAAGCCGTCGCGGATAAACGGGCCGGTAAGCGATCCGGTAGAATTGGTGAATAATTCAAGGTTGCCATTGCGATCCCCCAGCTCAAAGCGGTCAGTAGCAGTCCAGCCAAAAAGGCGGTAGAAGAAATCGTCATTCACTCCCGCCTGCCGGTCGTCTCGAAACCAACAGGCTACAGTGAAGTTATTCATCAGGCTGCCGGTCAGGGGGGTGGGGGTGGTCACATGGTCGTTTATACCGTCGAAATCCAGCACCCGGTTGTCGCATGAAGACTGAGCGGTTAATTGCCCCATGAAGACAAGGCACCATAGTGCCATCAAAAAGAATTTGAGTTTCATGATGTTGATTATTTAAAGTGTTATTACTTCCTTTTACAAAAAAGCACACCCCCTCCGCGCCGCATCGGGGCATTTTCCGTGCAGCATTTCCTAAGTGGCCATCAACGTTCTTATTTCCGATGGTATCACAAGCCTGTGTGTCCCAATAGGCGCAGCACTTCGTCCATCGCAATAACTCCCTCCCCAACTTGTTTTTATGTGATAAGTAAACCGGCGTCAGCCCCCGACGAGCTTTCATTTTTGCCCGAAAGCGGTGTGTCTTTTTTTGCTATTATTCTGATGCAAAAATACCTGCCTGGGCAAGCCCTTGCAATATAACTTTGGTTACAGATTGAACAGGGGTTTAAGGATTATTATGGCCTGTTGTTCAGATACTTCTGCACGGCCTCCGTGCGGTTGTTCACCTGGAGCTTTTTATAAATGGCATAGTTGTGCTGTTTCACCGTGCCCTCCGAAATGCCGAGGCGGTCGCCTATTTCTTTATTGAGGAGGCCTTGAGAAAGTTGTTCCAATATCAGCAATTGCTGCGGCGTCAGTTCTTCAAAGCCGGATGTATTGCGCCGATACTGAATGTGAAAACTGCCCAGCACTTTGCGGGCTATTTCGCGACTCATCGGCGCGCCGCCCAGCGCATATTCTTCTATGGCCTTCACCACGCCGGCAGCACCTTCGTTTTTCAACACATACCCTACAGCGCCGGCTTTCAGGGCGTCAAATACATAATCGTCGGCATCGAATACGGTGAACATGAGAAAGTCCACCTCCGGGGCTTGCAGTTTGATGCGAATCATGCACTCTACGCCATCCATTTTGGGCAGGCCAATGTCCATGAGCACCAAATCGGGATGCTGTGCGGGTATGCGTTCCAGCGCGTCTTCGGCATTGCTGAACTGACTCACGCAGATCATTCCCTCCGTGCGGTCTATGCGACGTACGAGGCTATTGAGTATGTCGGGTTGGTCTTCTACGATGCTTACTCTTATCATAGTGTCAGTGTATGAGGTGCTGTGTTGGTGTCTCACGCTGTGTCGGTGTCTCACCGACACAGGTATGTCTTCCGGCGTCCTCGCCGGCTCAATTCATCCCCAAAGTTCGCTCAAAAATTCCCAGTACCCAGGATGTGTATTATTGTACCCCGACGAGTATTTATACAACTCGGGCGCTGGGGCCAGTATCCAGCGTTTGGCCACCGGGTTGCGGTGAATATAGTTGACTGCGCGATAAAACATTTGCTCGTTTACGATGGCTATGGATTTAGGCTCCCTTTGCCAAAACTGGTACGCCCGGTCTGATTTATCTACACGAAACATTTCCAGTATGTTGGGCATCTCTGCCCTCAGTTTTTTTTGAAAAGCGTGTGCCGTAAAGGATGTAAGAGCCGCCTGTACCTGAGACAGTGTGTAGGGGGCTTCTATGCTCCAGACTACATGAATGTGGTTTGGCATGATGACAAATGCGTAAATGGCACAGCGTTTTTCGCGTACCAAAAAGCGGAAAGAGTTGATGATGATGTCTTTCATGGCATCGTCAAACAGGAGGGATTTCCAGCCGAGAATAGAGGCGGTGGTGAAGTAGAGTTCAGGGTATTGGACGTGCATTTGTGGTTGAATTTTGAGGGAGTAAAAATGAGAAAATTATCCAAAATCATGATGATTGGCTTGTCAAGCCGGCGCGGACGCCGGGGGACAGTTTCGGGGTTGGTGCGGACACCAACCCCGGCGCTGCGGAGCTTAGCCGCAGCAGTACTCCTTCGCCTGGCGTTGATACGATTTCCAAATGCCCGTCAATGGCTTTAGCTCTTGCCTGCATACTGCCCAAGCCATACCCTTCCGATGCCCCGGCGTTTTCGGGCAAGCCCTGGCCGTTATCTTTGATTGTCAAAATAATAGAGCCATCTTGCAGTTGCAGCGATACCCGTACCTCGGTAGCGCGGGCATGTTTCACCACATTATGCAAGGCCTCCTTGGCGATCAGGTAAATGTTGCGCCTCCGCTCGCCGCCCAACACCACATTTTCAAGTCCGGCAGTTGGAATGTCCAACACAGCGGCTATCTTATTGTCCGACAATAACTCTCCAGCTAAGGAGCGAAGGCGCGAGGCCAAATCCTGCAAGGTATTTTTCTCCGAGTCCATCGCCCAGATGATGACGCGCATGTTTTCGAGGGTTTTTTCAGCCAGTTGCGAAATACGGCGCAGTTCCGGCGCATCGTCGTCCAACAGCAGGTCTTCGCTCAGGAATCGGATGGACGAGAGGCTGCCGCCCATATCGTCGTGCAATTCTTTAGCAATGCGATTGCGCTCGGCGTGCAGTGCTTCCTGGCGCTCCAGCAGGGCGCGCTGCCGACGCAACACCCCCCGGTAATACAAGCCTACCGAGCCTCCGACCAACAGGATGGCCAACAGTACGCTGCCGATTTTGAACCACCAGGTTTGCCAAAACGGAGGCTGTATCCACACGGCCATTGAACGAAGTTCCCCCGTTTCGCCATTGGCATTTCGAGGCAGCACTTCAAGGGTGTATTGGCCCGGCGGTATCTTGGTGAAGCGGGCAAAACCGCCGTTGGCCACAGTTGTCCAGTTGTTGTCGTAGCCTCGCAGGCGGTATGCCAGCGTACTCCCTTCCGACTGGTGATAGCCAATGGCCGTCAGTTCCAGCGCGAGGGTATTTTCACGATAACCCAAGCGCAGGGTATCCGTTTCAGCTATTACTTTGGGCGTTTCAAAGAGCAGGTTGTTGACCCACAAGGCCTCTATGTGCGCGCGGGGCCTGGAGCTTGTCGGCTGCACTGCTTCAGGACGAAACGCCAGCATACCTTTTGAGTGTCCCAGAAAAATGCGCCCGTCGTTGCTTTGCAAAGCTGCCCAATATGCGAACTGCTCGCCGGAAAGGCCGTCCTGCTCAAAAAAGCCGCGCAGTTCTCTGCTGGCCGGATGATAGCGGTATAATCCTCGCAAAGTCCCCAACCACAAATACCCCGATGGAGTGCGAAAGACACTCGTTACATCTGCCCCGTTCAGGTCTGTGCCACTGTCTAATACTCGCTTCAAATGCCCGTCAGTATAAAGCAGCAAGCCCGTGTTGGAGGCAATCCAGATGGAGTCGCCACCAGGCGTGATGCAAGCTCCCTGTGTGTCGCCACCGATATCCATTCGGTTCACAATGCGCAGCGATTGACCTTCTAATTTTGCTACCCAAAGCTCCTTGCTCTCAAAGGGAATCAGTACGGTCTGATTTCCCACAGGAAATATTTCACTAAAAAAATACCCCTTATGCGAGGAGAACTCCGGGGCGGGTATCAAGGAAAATTTTCCCGCCCGTTCCTTTACATCAAAAATGCCGTCCTGCGTTGTCAGCAACTTTCTCCCGGGAATACCGGTAAAAACAGCGACGAAGCCCAGTTCTACTTCGAGGCAGGTTTCCCAGTCGGCAGCGCCCTTTTTCATTCGGTACAAGCCCTGCTGAGACAGCCCCCACAGGCCGCCGTTTTCGTCGCAGGACAGTTGTATGAGCGGGCGGGCCAGAGCGGGCCTCTGTTCTGTTTTTCCGTCTTTATACACCAGCATCCTCCCGTCGTTTGTAGCCATGTACAGCGCGCCGTCGGGCATTTGCACAGCGGCGCGAATGTGCGCGGGATTTTCAGACATAAGCTCCTCAAATCCGCGTTGCACTATGCGGGAGTAACTCAGGCCGCCGCTTTCGTAGCCTACCCATACTTGCCCTTCCCGACTGATGAGCAGGCCTCTGGGTGCAGCATTGAGCAAAGAACTTGTCTGCCCGGCTTGAGGAATTACCTGCCCTTTCCATTGGCGCCGCGCCAAATCGAACAACAGCAGCCCCTCGTTTTTAGTACACGCCAGCAGGCTGTTTTCGGAGGGCAAATAAGCTCCGCCGATGGCATTGAGCGGTTCGCCAAGCGGTGTCTGCGCCCAATGCCCGATTACCTGCCCGCTGCGGAAATTGAATTCCAGCAGACCTTGTTGCGCAAAGAGCCAGGCGGTAGAATCCGTATGCGGCAAGGCAGAACGGATCTGCATTTCCGGGGACAAATAATTTTCCGAAATCCAGGTGTCGCTGCCGGCAGCGCTGTGTACGCTCACCGGACTTTTGAGCCAGGCACAGGCAATGATGTGCTGTGGTACGCCTTTGTTGTCGGCGCGCACTGCAAACCGTACGCCTTGCGTGGCAAATTGCGCCGCCCAGCGCCCGTTCTCCGGCTGGAAGGTCCATACCTGATCGCCCGCCCGAAGCCAAAGCCGGCCCGTTTTTTTTTCGATATGAAAAACGTGGTACGAGCGGTCGGCGCCATCGGGAGCGCGGAAGTTGAGCATACGGCCGTCGGCGCGGCGCAGGCAGTGCAAAGAGTTGTAGGTGCTGAACCAGAGGTTGCCCGCGCCGTCTTCCCAAAAACTGCTTTGGATAATTTGGTCGGGCGTATAGGAGTCCTCTTCGTTCTTGGGTATCAGGTAGTGCCGGAGCCGGAGGCCGTCGAAGCGATAGAACCCATTGAGCGAGCCAATCCAGATGAAGCCGCGGCTGTCTTGCGAGAGGAAGTAATTGGCCGTGTTGTTGCTCAGTCCCTGCTCCGGGCCGAGGTGTTCAAACTGCCATGCGGGTACCTGAGCGGTAGCGCCTGCCACCGCCAACAACATCCAACTCAGTACAAAAACGACATAAACCGAGCAGGTACTCCGTGCCACGCTGCCAAAAAGCATGTGCCGAAGGTAGGGAAATTGTTGAGAAAGCTAAGCGAATGGGTGCAATTTGCTAAAGCGCCGAATCTGCATAGAAGTATTGTGCTACTGAATACTGCTCGTTCAACGAATGGCGGCTATTAGGCATGAGAAGTTTGAACTGCATTGTTTACCACCTGCGTATTGAAACTCCGACGAATAGCCGCCCGTACAGTCGGCGTTAAAACAACGCCGGAGTTGGAAACCTTGCTGTAAACAGCGCCCATCATTGCCGTAAACAATTGCCAGTCAGGCGGACAAGGATGCCCCGGCAACATGGCTGCTCCTGCTTCTTGTGGTCCGGTCGCATTTTGAGAACCCCAGCCAGAGGTAGGTTCGCTTCCTTCTATTTTGAGCGAGAAATAATCTTCTTCATAGATTTTGTCTGCGGTAAGTGCTTGCGGTCTGTGAGACAACTTCCTGCCCGGACTTATTTTACTGCCGGAAATGATCAGGCACTTATAAAGATCGGTCATTGCGCTCAATTGGTCTAAAGGGAAAAAGACAAAATCAATATCTTCATAGCCATCAAGTTGTTTGTATAAATTAGTTCCGGCAGCAGCAGGCGCCGAGGTTGTTGGAGATAATTCGGCGTATAATATAGTTTTGTCTGCTGAATCGGGCTTCTCCAAGATGTCGTAAGCCGCACTATCTTCCAAAGCGATAGAGCATGCACCCGGAATGAAATATGATGTCCCATCGGAAGGATTGATGTCAAAACAAAGCTGCGTGATTTCCGGAGCTTTGACAGTTCCCTTGTTAAATTTGACCTGCAAACCAATTAGCGGTTGGTTTGCAGGGGCGTTAGACGCCTTTTGGGGATCAAGCATTTTCTTCCAATCGCTGTTCCCCGTGTCAATTTTGTACGCAATACTTCCTGTTTTTAGTAGCAAGGCAGGATTGCCGCTGCCGGGTGTGGCATTTGAAGTAGTCGTACTGTCTACCCTGTTCAAATTCAAAGTTTGCTTTGCCATAGTATTCTGTTTTTTAGGTTAGATGTTGAAATACAGTGCAATATAACGCCGGCTCGGCAAAATCTCCAAAAATCAAGCGGAGTTTTTTGATGGAATATAACCAACGTTATAGATGGTCCGGTTTTTAATAAAAATGGGCGGCGTGGCGGGAGTTGCCTTGTTTGCGGCCGGTCTTTGCATTATAAGGAAGAGGTCACAATAAGTAACCGTGTGGAAAGTCTTTCTTCGCTGACGAAAAAAGCCGATGCCGGAGTTCCCTCCGACATCGGCTTTCGTTTTTGTTCATGGGTGGGTATATCAATTGCTTCCTGCGGCAGTAATCCAGGGGCCGCACACGCATACACAGGCGCCGCCGGGCAGTGTGAAACATTTGGGCGGGTTGAGGGTAGTGCAGTGAATGGTAGAGTTGCAGGGCGAGGCATTGGGCGAGATCGCTTTGAAAGCGCCGGCAGCGTTTTGCGTTCCGAATTCTACTAATTTTCCATTTCTCACCACCATCACGAGCAGGTCGCCGGTGCGGGTATTGCGGCCTACGGTGTTGCGGCCTTCGCGTACGCTGCACTCGCCGTCCACGCCGTCAAATTTGATGTAAGCGGCGGCTTGCGGTTCCACGTTCATTTGGATGAGGAGAATGTGTTCGCGGGTTTGCTGCGCCGAAGCAGCAGGTGTTGCACTGAAGAACAAAGCGGTGAAAGCTACGGCTGCGATGGAAAAAAACTTGAAGATGTTCATTGGTTAAAAGATTAAAAAGGTTTGAAAAAAATGGTTTCGGTGTGCAGGCTGCCGAGCGGCTGAGCGCGTGTTTTGTGTTGGTGCGCGGCGTGTTCAGCAGCCTGTACAAACCAATGTGTCGGGCGGTGGAAAGATGTACCCAGAGGAGGGGAATTTTTTTTGAAAAAAAGTGATCATTATCCCGTATCGCGAGTAGTTAAAATCTCAAATCATGTACAACCCAGCAAAGACTTTCATCCAGCGGCTTTCTGACTTCCAACACGATTTTAGCGGCGACCCGCGCTGGGAACTCGTTTTCAGCAATGGAAAGCGCAAGTGGTTTTACATAGTCGTTTCCTACTACAACGGCATCTACTACATCTCTGAACGCATCGGCGATCATGCCCCCATACAGGTGAACGAGCAGGGCGAAATGACGGCCAACGCGCACTATGGGGGCGCCCGCCTTGATGAAAAAAAGTGGCAAACGCTGTTCTCCCTCGCCTTAGAGTACTTGGACCGGGTGGAAAAAGACTGGGTCGGCGAGTACCGCCAATTGGTCAGGAAATTTCCCTACAAGTACCGCCAGGGCCTGATTCACAGCAAATTAGTGCGGCATTATTGCCCGGACATCTGGCGCATTGACCAGGAACTCGGCGAGGAAAACCTGCGGAAATTTGTGTCTATGGTCGAAAACAGACAGATCAACCCTTTCCAAGACGGCACGAGTAAAATCCCCTACCTTCGCCCCTCACCAACACCACTTGCCATCCATGAAAACATCATTTCTATTGGCAACGGCGCTCTTGGCCTGCATGTACGCCGGCGCGCAATCGCGGGGAGACCTCACCCTGATGAGCTTCAACATACGTTTCGACAACCCCGGCGACGGCGACAACCGCTGGGACAAACGCCGCGATGATGTGGCCCAAACCATGCTCTTCCATCAGGCGCAGGTGTGCGGGCTGCAGGAGGCCCTGCACAGTCAGATTCAGGATTTGTTGCAGCGGATGCCGGGTTATGCTTTTGTGGGCGTGGGCCGCGACGACGGACAGTTGAAGGGCGAGTTCTCTCCCATTTTATACGATACCCGGCGCCTGCAATTGCTCGATTCCGGTACCTTCTGGCTCAGCGAAACACCTGAAAAAGTGTCCAAAGGCTGGGATGCCGCGCTGCCCCGCGTGGCTACCTGGGCCAAGCTGCGCGACAAAACCGCCCGGAAGGTATTTTTTGTCGTCAATACGCATTTCGATCACATCGGGCAGGAGGCGCGCAAAAACAGCGCCGCGCTCATCGTGCAGCGGGTACAACAACTCGCCGGCAGCAGCAGGGCTTTCGTCATGGGCGATTTCAATGCCCGACCCGATGAGGCGCCGATAGCCGTGTTGTTGCAGGCTTATCGCGATTGTAAGGCACTGTCGCAGATGCCGCATTTCGGGCCGGAGGCTACTTTCAACGGGTTCGGCCCCAAAGAGCAGGAGGGTATGCGCATTGATTATATTTTTTGCAACGACCCCAGCGTAAAAGTACTGCAGCACGCTACTTTGAGTGGTACCTGGGGCGGGCGTTTTGCCTCCGATCATCATGCGGTGATGGCAAGAGTGCGGTAGGCGGTTTCTGTCTGTGCGTAGTGAATGGCTGGCTTCGCCGAGGTCGCACCCCGTAGTCAGCCCTTCACTAAACTACCCCAATAACTCAGTGTGGCCGCATTTTTTGTAGGGCCAGTCTCAATGCTTCCGGCTGCTGTGTGCCCAACAGGATGCGTTTGTTGTTTTTATGGAGGACCAATTGCAGTCCCATATTGCCCGACACATTGTAAGCTGTGCCGCCGGAGCCGTATTTGATTCCCCAGCCGCCGTACTCTTTGAGGGGCTGGTATTGGCGCACTTCGGCCTCGGCTACTTCCTCCCAGGCGATGAACCGGCTGCCGAAAAAGGGAAAAAAACGGTACCGAATGCCGGCACGGGAAAGCTCTACCTGTAAACTCATAAAATAAAAAGCCACCAACATGAGCAACAAAAATACGGCCACGCCAATGAGCATTTCGTTGCTGCCGGGATTGTTGCCAAATGGTATGCCTTGCACCAACTGAACGTAAAGGCCGTATAATATCAGCCCGAAAGGCATCAGCAACAGTCCCCACAACCACCACTGCCGGAAGTATTGCCGCTCGGAAAAGAGGATGATGTCGGTAGCCATAGTATTGATTTTGTGCTGTTTGTATTCAATACATTCTAAAAACCCCAAAAACCTTACTCCTCACCACCATCATCTTGCTGTTCCAATGCAGGCTCGGATGCTCCACAACCTGCCGGTTTTTCGGGCGAGAGGTAGAGGTCTATCTGGCGGCCCGCCGATAGCGTGACGCCGGGTGCGAAAGCCGGTTCCTGTTTCCAGATGTAGAACTGATCGCTGCCTGGCCCGTCGCCGTGTATGGTGCCGATGTTGAGGTTGAACGAAGTGATGATGAACAAAGCCTCCTCATAAGTTTTGCACACCAGATCGGGCACGGCCACCATGCCGGTAAGTCGCTCTGTAACAACAAATTCGAGCGTGGCGCCCATAGGCACTTTGAGGCCGTTGCGCACATCGCGTTCGGTGTATTGTTTGCCCTCGTAAAAAAAGTGCAGGATGGTGTTCTCCTCCAATTTTTCGTCAAACTTCCGCTCGCGCACTTTACTGCGCACATTCACCCAGGCCAATTTCCGGGAGTACTGGTCGTAATTGTAGCTGCCCACCATGTCTGGCAATGCCACCATATCGGGCGTGGCTTTGGTGACGGTGAGATAAATGCGCCGACGCTCTTTTACCCGGCTGAGCGGGGCGGGCGATTGCTCCAGCACCATATTGGGCCGTGCGTCCACTTTGAAAATAGAATCAGTGACCACAATGCGGAAATTGCGGCTGCGCGCTTTGGCAATGGCCTCGTTGAGCGACATGCCCACATAGTCATGCACTTGCACCGACTCATTGTGGCGGGTGTAAAACCGCAGTACCAATTGCAATAAAAAGATGCCAAGCACCGCAAAAGCCGCCAGAGCCGCCAGGTTGCGCAAGAAAATACCAGATCGAAGAAATTGTGCCATTTCGCTGAGATAATAAGTCAATACTCTGCCCGAACTGCCCTCAAAATGAGGCTCGGTTTGCTTTCTCGTATCGCGCCATGCGCCGGGTTCGCCGTCGTAACTCACCTGCTGCGGCCGTACTGCCGGATCGAAATAACTTTCCTGAGCCTCCGGTTCATCTGTTATGGCAGGCATGGGGAGTTCGGTCGTCGCAGGGGCTGCAGTTGCGGAAACCGGCTGTGCCACGGAAACCGGCGCTTTGCGGTCGAAGGCAAAACGAAGCACCTGATCGAGCACGTCATAAGGTTTGAATTGCAAGAAGGCTGCCTGTCGGAAAATACAGGATGCGGGCGTAAGGGCCGGCTGCGGATGGATGTCGGTCAGGATGGTTTCGGCCCGGCCATGTTCAAAAATGCGCACATAAGCGCTCAGCAAAGCATAGCCTTGTACGCCTGTGATGCGGGCGGCGCGCTCCAAATCGCCTTTTACCTGACCGGCTATTTTGTGGTAATCTCCGCCTGTACTTCCGCCCAAACGGGCCGGAGTGATCAGCGCAGTATTGGGCGCCTGTCCTCCCGGCACAGCACTGCCGAGCGCCCCTTCAGAAAGTTCCAATACTTCGTAAACAGGCGTTCCGTCGGGCTTGAAACTCGTGAGGAGACCACCTCTGACTTCGAGGAGTTGCAAGGCATTTTGTTGCGCTACCAAGGACTCAAAAAGTATCTGTGGCCGGCGCGGAATGGATTCCGTCATTCTCAACCGCAGCACCCGACGGGCCTCTTCGCTTTCCATCCCCTGAGGGCGAAATACGATGCGGGTGTATGCTTCCAGATGCCGGCGCTCGCTCAATGTTTTGGGCGCGTGGCTGCCATCCAAAGGCCGGGCGGTGAAGGGATAGCTCAACATGCTCTCCACACGGCGGTAAAACTCCTCTGCGCTCGCTTCGTACTCCGTTTGGTGCGCCACAATCTGATCGGGAACACTCAATCCGTTGCGCTTCAGCGTTTGCAGGCTTCTGTATTTGTCGGCGGCGATGGCCGAAGATACGGCGTCTGAACCAGTGTGCGGAAGATCGGCTTGTTCTACGCTTTTGAGTAGTTTTGACAGCGTTTCGGGGGCGTTTTGAACGATGGGCCACACCGCGTCGGCATGCAGGGAGAGTTCTTCCTGCGCCAGCAGTTTCGGCTCAGATACGAGCGCTCCGGCAGCGGTATATTTTCGCAACAAACCGGCGCATTCCGCACGGATGGCCTCCAACACGGGCGATGCCTGCCAATGGTCGAGCAGGGATCTCAAATCTTCAAAGCGCTTATGGAAAAGGAATCCTGTAGGAATTTTATACATCAAAAGCCGGCCCTGGCGGTCGTCCAAGAGTACGGGAAAAGGCGCATACTTGCCGGATGCGGCCAGTTTTTCAAAAACATTGCGCGCACTTTCCACGTCTTCGTCGGCGCCACTGAAAGCGATGGCTATGTTGCGCTTAGTGGTTGCCGTATGCCGGAGCGCATCCAGGGCGGCGTCCAAACCTTGCAGCAAGTCGGCATAAGCGCTGCGTTCAGGGTGTTCCGCCCGGCGTTCCTGCAAAGAGGCGCGCACGATGAAATTGAGGAGTTGAGTCGGATTCAGTCCGATTTCCGCTGCCTGATGAAAAAGCAGAGAAGAAGGCAGCAGCGGCGAGGTATTGTTGGCTTCCCGGATCAGAATGCGCCCGTCGCTGTAGGCAAAACCGTCTATTCGGGCGTAAGCGCCGAATCCCATTTCCTGAAAAAGCCTGACGCACTCGCTTCGGATATGGCTGATTTGAGCTTCCGGCAAACGGGCAGGCGTTTCGCGCTGGGCCATGCCGTTCATGTAGTCTGAAAAATAATCAGACAATTCGGCGCCCTGAGCCATTTCTGTGGGCGGCAGGGCCGTTGCCGAGCCATCTTCATTTCTGACGACGATGCAGGAAAACTCGTGGCTGTCAATGAGTTCTTCTACGATGACGGCGCCTTCGCTCAGGGTGCTTTCAATCACAAAAACCGCCTCCGAACCCGGCAGCGCTTCGTGCGCCAACTGGTCCAAGTGCGCCAACAGGCTTTCGGGGTGATACACCAATGCCTGCCCTCCTTCGTAAGCCACCGTTACCGGAAAACCCAGCCCGTCGCGCAGGTCGGTGAGCAGCCGAATATAATCGGTTTTTTCAAATTTGCTTCTCGATCTCCAGGTGGCTACGGGCACTATCTCGCGGAAAAAAGCGCGGTTAACGGCATCGCGGAAGCCCTCTTCATAGCCGGGTTCGTCCACCACCGATACGCCGATGGATGAACCCTGTGTGGCCGGGCGCAGCACCAATGGGAAGCCGAGGGTGTCGGCGGCTTGGCGATAAAAGTCGGCAGCGGTGTTGTCTGCGATCCATTGTTCGCGCGGTATGACAAAAGATTTGGGGGTATAAAAGCCATGAGCAGGCAGCCACTCTCTTTGCAAAACTTTGTCGGAACCGATTTCGGCAGCCCGAATGCCGCTGCCGGAGTAGGGGATGCCGAGGTCGTCCAATTGGCGTTGCAAGCGCCCGTCTGCGCCGTATTCGCCGTGCATTGCCAGAAAAGCGAAGTCAATAAGACCGGGCAATTCATCCAAGCGAATGCGACGGCCCACCCGCGCTACGAGGGCGTTGAGGTCTTCCTGGGCAAGCTCGCCGAGGCTTTCCATATACACCTGAAATCCGTTGGGAGAATCGGGCAAATACTCGGCAGGCGGGTATGCCCGGTTGAGGCCGCCCTGATGCAGCAGATGCCTGTTCAGCAGGATGAGATTCTTGTGGCTGTCAACGAATACAGGCACCGGCTCGAAAACGGCCTGGTCCAAACTATCGTAAACCATCCGCCCGCCGGCGAAGGAAATTTCGCGTTCGCGCGAAGGGCCGCCGAAAAAGATACCTGCTCTTAGCTTCATGGTGTGTTTGTCCGTTGTGGTTAGATGAGACAAAGGTAATTTTTTTTGCCGGGGCGAGAATATGCAGGGCCATGCCTTTTTACTACCTTTGTTCAACTATGGCTGACGAAAATACCAGCGTACACAAAAAAAATTCAACAGCTATGTCAACCTACGATCAACTCATTGAAAAAGGCAGAGCCGAAGGCAGAGAAGAAGGCATCGAAAAAGGCATCGAAAAAGGCAAAACCGAGGTAGTACTGAATGCAGATACCAACGGCCTGTCTATATCGCTTATCGCAAACATCACGGGTCTGGAAGAGGCTGCCATCCTGCGGATTTTGCAGGAACATGGAAAGGCATGATGTGAAAATCACATAGTTTCGGATTACTTTTGCGCCCTCAATCAAAATCCGAACATACCATGGTACTTCCGCGGATCAACCCTGTTGAAACCACAGCCTGGCAAAAACTGCTCTCCCATTACGAAGCCATCAAGTTGGTGCAAATGCGTGATCTGTTCGCCGCCGACGCACAGCGGTTTGATACATTTTCTCTCCGGTTTGAAGACCTGCTGGCCGATTATTCCAAAAACATCCTCACCACCGAAACGCTGGACCTGTTGCTGCAACTGGCCCGCGAAACGCAACTCCCCCAGGCCATTGCGCAGATGTTTGCCGGCGAAACCATCAACGAAACAGAAAACCGCGCTGTGCTGCACACCGCTTTGCGCAATCGTTCCGGCAGGCCGGTGCTGGTCAACGGCGCCGATGTGATGCCCGCCGTCCATGCTGTGCTGACGAGCATGGAGCAGTTTTGTGCCCAGATACACAGCGGCGATTGGAGAGGCTACTCCGGCGAGCGCATCACCGATATTGTAAACATAGGTATAGGCGGCTCCGACCTCGGCGCGGTGATGGTCACCGAAGCGCTGCGGCCTTATTGGGCAGAGGGCATTCGGGCGCATTTTGTGTCGAACGTGGACGGTACGCACATTGCGGAAACGCTGCGCCGGGTGCGGCCCGAAAGCACGCTGTTCATCATCTCGTCCAAAACCTTCACCACCCAGGAAACGATGGCCAATGCCTACAGCGCACGGCAGTGGTTTTTGGAGGCCGCCCGCGATGAGGCGCATGTGGCCAAACACTTCGTCGCTGTTTCTACGAATGCCGGGGCCGTGCAAAAATTTGGGATTGACCCCGCAAATATGTTCGAGTTTTGGGATTGGGTAGGCGGGCGCTATTCCCTCAGTTCGGCCATCGGGCTGTCCATTGCACTCACCATCGGGTATGAGCATTTCAGCGCCCTGCTCGACGGCCTGCACGCCATGGACGAGCATTTCCGCACTGCGCCGTTGGAGCGCAATCTGCCGGTTTTGCTGGCGCTCATCGGCGTTTGGTACAACAATTTTTTCGGTGCAGAAACGGAGGCCATTCTGCCGTATGACCAATACCTGCACCGCTTTCCGGCTTACTTCCAGCAGGGCAATATGGAGAGCAATGGCAAAAATACCGACCGCAACGGGCAATTGGTCGGCTACCAAACCGGCCCTATCCTGTGGGGTGAGCCGGGCACCAACGGCCAGCACGCTTTTTACCAACTCATCCACCAGGGCACCAAGCTCATCCCCTGCGATTTCATTGCGCCGGCCATCAGCCACAACCCCATCGGCGAGCATCATAAATTATTGATGTCCAACTTCTTTGCTCAAACAGAGGCGCTGATGAAAGGCAAAACCGCCGAAGAGGTGCGCGCAGAATTGGCCGCTGCCGGCAAGAGCGAGCAGGAAATAGAGGCATTGCTGCCGTTTAAGGTGTTTCCGGGCAACCGGCCCTCCAATTCGATCCTGCTGCAACAAATCACGCCGCGCAGTCTGGGCATCCTCATTGCGCTGTACGAGCATAAAATCTTTGCGCAGGGCATCATCTGGAACATCTTCAGCTTCGATCAGTGGGGGGTGGAATTGGGCAAGCAATTGGCGAACAACATCCTGCCGGAATTGCAAAACGACAGCCTGGTGAGCAGTCACGATGCCTCGACGAACGGCCTCATCAATGCGTGGAAAGAGATGCGTTCAGCGCAGGGATAGCCATTGTATGTTGCAGTTGGCCCGCGCCAGGGATAGGAACGGAATGGCGGCGGCGGATAGAGCTGTTAGCTTTGGCGCTGCGATAGCCGGATAAAGCTAACAGCTCTGCGGAGAGGCCGCCATGCAGTGGATAGCCCGGCCCCGCGGAGTGTAATTGCCGGTGCGGGGGGCGCCCCAAAAAAATATTTACCCTTGTTTGGCCGGGTGTTCCCGAAAAAAAAGACCGAAGACCGCCGCGATGACAAAGCCCAGTACTGCCGGCGTCCACCAGATGGCTTCCCAGTGTCGCACACCGCCGATGGTGAAGTGTTTGACCACCCAACCGGCCAGATGCGAGCCGATGAGCGTGCCCAAGCCCATGGTGAGGAAGGTGATGAAACCCTGCACGGTGCTTTTCAGCGAGGGTGGGGTCATGCTGTCTATGAATATCTGAGCGGCGAGGGCGGTGAAAATGAAACAAACCCCGTGCAAGGCAATAGCACCGTACATGAGGCCTGTGCCGCCGAGGGCCAGCATGGCGTAGCGCGCACCCCAGGCAATGAAGCCCGACAGGAGGACGTAACGCAACGGAAAACGCAGGGTAAACCAGGGCAGAAACAGCATGAGCAGCATTTCGGAAACCTGGCCCAGGGTCATTTTGGCCGCCGCATGACCTACGCCGATGTCGTTGAGATAGGGATTGACGAAGCTGTAATAAAATCCGCCGGGTATGGTGCTGAGGGCCAAGCAGATGACCAATACGCTGAAGGAGCGATTGCGAAACAGGGCCTTGATTTCGGGGTTGAACCACTTTTGCGCAGTCGCTCCGGGCTGTTGAGCGCCCAAGGGCGGCGTGTGCGGCAGGCTGAGGCAATACAAACTTTGCACAAAGGACATGAGCGCCGAGATGAGCATGGGTGTGGCCGACTCTTCGAGGGCGAAGGCACTGACCATGATGCCGGCTACAATCCAGCCGACGGAACCCCACACGCGCACGCGCGGGTACTCTTTGCCGGGGTCGGATAAATGTCTGAAACACAGGGCCGCATTGAGCGAAAAGGTAGGTGCGTACAGCAGGGTGTAGGGGAGAAAAAAGGCATAAAAGCTGCCGAAACTTTTCATTTGAGAAGCGCCCAAGAGCATGAGACCACCCAAAAAGTGGAGGATGGACAGCAGGCGCTGGGAGGGAATGTGCCGGTCGGCCAGCACGCCCATGAGGAAGGGCGTGAGCGAGGAGGCAATGGCCGTAGCTCCGAAAGCCGTGCCTACCAGAGCGCCGTCGTCGCCCAGATGGGCCAAGATGTAAGAACCCAGCGTAACAAACCAAGCCCCCCAGAGGAAATACTGCATGAATTGCAGCGCAGAAAGCCGGAAGTGCAGGAGCTTGGTCATGGCAGGCAGGGAACTGCGCTACTCGGCGCGGAAAGGATGCCGCTGTACCCACTGTACAGAGGGTTCGAGGAGGCGGATGAAGAAAGGCATGAGGCGATTGGATGGGCCGTGATAATGGCGCAGGCGGCAGTCCAACTGCTGTGGCTCGGCGCCTACGGAGCTTTTGATTTCCATAGCGGTGCGGGCGAAGACGAGTTCGGAAGCGCCCGATTCGATGGCCGTTTTGGCCATATCGTAGAGCATATTGAGGTACAGTTGGTGCGAGGCATTGAGGGCGTTGCGGAAGCCCAAGAAATGCGCCTCCATGCTGTGGCCGTTGCGCATGGTGGTGCAAAATCCAACCAACTCGTCATTTTGGTAATAGCCGAAAACGCGGAAATGCTGCGGGAAAGCCTGCTTGAGGGCCGTGAAATAGCCGGGATGCAGATCGAAGGCGTTGAAATCGGCGTGGGAAGCCACCTCGCAGTACAGCTCGTACATGGCAGCTTCTTCCAGCACGACCATTTTTTCGGTCAGTTCCCGGCGGGTGATGCCGTCCATTTTTTTGAAAGCCCTGCGCGCCCGCACGCGATATTTGGAACTCATGGCTTCGAGGTAGTCGTCGAATCGCTGCCAGGAAGGCTGGATGTGGAGGATCATATTGGGCTGGAAACTGAATTCGGAGAAGCGCATCCGGCTCAGTTGCTCGGAAACGCCTTTGCAGCAAGGGCTGATGTCTTTGACCATTGCTAGGTCCACTTTGCGGCCACAGCAACGAAACCGCTCGGAGACGGCCTCCATGGCGGAATCGAGCAGGCGGGCGGTCTGATCTTCGCGCAATCCTTCCACAGAAAAATGAAACCCATGCGCGCCTGTGAGGAGCATGTTGCCGCAAACCAGCAATTGGAAACGCCCCAGCCCGGCCAATACCGATTTTATTTGTTTGAACCAGCCGCGTTCTGCCTGAAGGCCGGATTCGAGGCTTTTTTTGATGCGCAAATCGAGCAATTGGGCATAAGCCAAACCGACCGGGCGCGCCTGTTTGTAAAACACGACATAAGCAAAAGCCATGCCTTCCGGAGCGCATTGCTCCATGACAGTGAGGTAGTTGCGTTGCAAAAAGATGTCGTCGGAGGGCGCCGCGAGGTCCCAGTCTTCAGGGGTTTGTTCCAATGATGAGAATACCCGCGCCGTCCATCCGGGCAAGGGCAACGCCACTTCATTTTCCAAGCTGCGGGCAGTAGCCGAGCGGCGGCACAAACCGGCGGTTTCGGCAACAGGGGCATACAAAAAAGAGAGCGCACTTTGGATGGCGCAAGGTTTGGAAACAGCTTCGGGCGCAGGGTGCTTCATGGCATCATTGGTAATGGTCGGCAAAGGAAACGCAAGGTGTGGGGGTATTGTTTTTGAGTACCTTTGCCGCTCTGAAATAACATACCGAATGAGCGCCCGACAAATATTCACGCCCGGCATCCGACACATGCTGGTGGCTGTTTTGAGCTTTTCCACCATGAATTTGCTGGTTAAACTAATGCCCGCCATACCGCCTATGGAATTGGTGTTTTTTCGTTGTTTGGTATCCCTGCTCATCTGTTTGTACCTGTTGCACAAGGCCGGCGTCCATTGGCTGGGCGAGAACCGGCTGATGCTGGCGCTGCGGGGCATCTGTGGCACCATGGCGCTGTTTTTGTTTTTCATTACCATCAAAAAAATACCCTTTGCCGGGGCCGTCACATTGGCCTACACCTCGCCGGTGTTCTCAGCCATGCTGGGCGTATTGTTTCTGAAAGAAAAGCTGAAGCCGGTTCAATGGGTTTACATTTCCATATCGCTGCTCGGCGTGGCGGTACTCAAGGGCTTCGATCCGCGCATACCGATGCTGTATTTTTTTCTGGGAATAGGATCGGCTATGTTCTCTGCGCTGGCGTACATGCTGGTGCGGCGGCTCAAAGGGCGGGAGCATCCGGTGGTGGTGGTGCTGCATTTTCAGTTGGTGGGCACGCTGGCCGGAGCGGTCGGCACGGCGGTTCAGTTTCAGATGCCGCAGGGTTGGGACTGGATCATGCTGCTGGGTATGGGTTTGCTCACACAATTGGGGCAATTGCAACTCACCAAAGCGCTGCAAATCGAGCAGTTGGGCATTGCCACCAGCCTCAATTTTCTGGGCGTTTTGTATGCGGTTTTTTTCGGGGTGTTGTTTTTTCAGGAACATCTCACACCCGGCAATATTTTAGGAATGATCCTCGTGGCGGCAGGCGTGGTTGCCAATGTAGTGACCGGCAAGCGGGCCGAGGTCATTGCTACCACCAATGTGGTGAAACCGTATAACTGAGCGCCGGAAACGCTTTGGGCGCAATACTTTCTCTCGCCGTCAGCAAAAAAAGCCCGTTCTTTGCGCCTGCAATGAATACGCTCATCGGCACCGATATTTCTGCTGCCCGGCACTTTCTCGAAGCCGGGCATCCCATCGGCATTCCTACCGAAACGGTGTATGGACTGGCGGCCAGCGCCCTTTCTCCGGCTGCCGTGGCGCGCATTTTTGAGGTCAAAAACCGCCCCACCTTCGACCCGCTCATCGTGCATGTACCCGATGCCGCGGCTGCGCAAAACTACGCGCTGCATTGGCCCGAAACCGCCCGTCGTTTGGCCGACGCATTTTGGCCCGGCCCGCTCACCCTGCTGCTGGAAAAGCGCGACATAGTGCCCGATTTAGTCACCGCGGGGCTTCCTCGCGTAGGGCTGCGCGTACCTTCGCATCCGCTCGCGCTTCAACTGCTTCAAACGCTCAGCTTTCCATTGGCCGCGCCCAGCGCCAACCCATTCGGCTACATCAGTCCCACTACGGCGCAGCACGTTTTCGATCAGTTGCAATCGCTCATTCCCTACATTCTCGACGGCGGCCCCTGCCGGGTGGGCGTTGAAAGCACCATCATCGGTTTTGAGGATGGAAAAACGGTGGTGTATCGTTTGGGAGGCCTTAGCATCGAGCAATTGGAACAGGTCGCCGGGCCGCTTACGCTGCAACTCCATCAGAGCAGCAACCCCGCCGCGCCGGGCATGCTCACCACGCATTATGCGCCGCGCAAACCGCTGTATCTGGGGCCGATAGATGAACTGAAAGAGCGCTTCCCGCAATTGCGCGCCGGACTGCTCACATTGTGTCCGTTGCCACAGAAATCCGCAGATATCCTTTGTATTTCTCTGTCATCAGAAGGCGATCTGAACGAGGCTGCGCAGCATCTTTTCGCAGCCATGCGCCTCCTCGATCAGTCGGATGTGGATGCCATTTTCGCCGAGCCGATGCCGGAAACGGGCCTCGGCAGGGCTATCAATGACAGGTTGAAACGGGCGGCGGTGTAGGATGGATTGGGAACACCAACATTCGTGTACACGCCTTTGAACTCACAAACACAAAAATAAACCGACATGAAATGTCCGAATTGTCAAACAAGCATTCCCATTCAAAACATCAACGTGCAGACCGACATTGGAAAATGCGATGCCTGTAGCAGTATTTTTAAAGTGTCCGACATTTTTACGGATGTAAATCCCCGATTCAACATCAACCATGCGCCTGCGGGAGCCTGGTTTCATCAAAATTTTAATCAGACGACCATCGGCGCTACCACGCGGTCTCCAATGGCGTTCTTTTTGGTGCCTTTTATGCTGGTGTGGTCGGGCGGATCACTGGGCGGCATATATGGCTCTCAGATTGTCTCCGGCGAATTTGATCTTTTCATGTCTTTGTTCGGCATACCTTTCTTCATTGGCTCTGTTGTTTTTTGGAGCATCACATTGATGGCGATCTGGGGAAAAGTGGAGCTTACCTTCAACAGGCAGGGAGGAACCATTTTTACCGGCGTAGGCAAAATCGGCATCACCAAACGCTTTCAGTGGAACGAGGTAGCCAGAATTGAAGAGAGTACAAGCCAATACAAATATCCGGGAGGGCATGGCGCTCAGATCGTTTTTGAGGGTAAAAACAGACATACCTTTGGGTCGGGACTGAACGAACAGAGGCGCTACTACCTGCTGCAAGCCCTGAAAACCATGCATGCGCAAGGACGGTAAGGATAAAAATTCCTCAAAATTCCTTTCTTTTGCAGCCATGAACAACAGCTTTCTCACCGTCGTTTCGGTACTGCATACGCCAGGCGATATGCGCGTGCTGCCCGAATTCATGCGCGGCCTGTGGCCTGTGTTGCAAGGGCATTTTGCTGATTTTGAGATCATTCTGGTCAATAACTGCACCGAACTCAGCCCCGATGAATACCTCCGCCCATTGGACCCGGAGTTGAAACAAAACATCTATGTGCTGCAATTGTCGGCCCGCGTGAACCGCAACCACGCCGTAGTAGCCGGCTTGGACCGGGCCAACGGCGACTATGTGGTCGTTTTTGAGCCTGGGTTTTATCACAAACCGGAACTGATCCTCGACTTGTTTGCCAAAACCCGCGAGCATTTCGATATCGTATATCTGCGGGGTCGCAGCCGGCCTATCAGTCTGAAATTCAGGCCGTTTTACAAGGCGTTTTACTACATCCTGCGGCACTACTCGCAACTCCGCGTGGACGAAGGCGCCTACGATACGCGCATCATCTCGCGGCGGGCGCTCAACTCGCTGCTGCGCCTCCGCGAAAACCTCCGCTACATGAAGGCCATCTACTCCATTGTGGGCTACAACACCGCTGCTTTGGATACCGACCAAAAACCGGAATGGGACGAAGAAGACAGTTTCAACGAGCGTTTCGGCACCTCCTTGGTGGCCATCACTTCTTACACCACCTTCCTGCGCTCGTTGCTGCTGTGGATTTTTATGTTTTCGCTCACTTTTCTCATTGCCGTGATTGTCAATGCTTTGAAGGTGAAATTTACCGGCGTGGACCTGCTGGGCAATGTAGGCGAACCCTTCTCCGGCTGGACTTTTTTGGTGGTGCTCATCTCGGTGTTCTTCGCGGCTACCTGCCTCAATTTGTACATCATGTCCATCTATCTGTCCAATATTTACAACGAAATCAAGCAAAGGCCGCTGTACATCATCGAGTCTATTAAAAGGTTTTAGCGGTGGGCAGTAGGCGGTGCTAAGCGCGAAGATTCAGTAGGCGGTAGGCGGTGCTAAGCGCGAGGTGTCCCGGTAGGCGGTTTGCGGTGCTAAGCGCGAGGGCAGCGCGGCTTGCAGCTTGCAGCCAGCAGCCAGCAGCCAGCAGCCATTGGGAAATGCTAAATAAACACGAAACAATTATATTTGCCCTTCAACACTCAACGACAACATGAAAAACCAACGCACGCTCTCCCTCCTGCTCTTCTTTTGCATCGCCGTTGCCACCTCCTTGCCGGCTCAGAAGAAAACCCAAACACCTGTAACGCCCACGCCTGCGCCAGCTGCTGCCGAATTCAACGCGGGCTTGTACAAGGGCCTCAAATGGCGCAACATCGGCCCCTTCCGCGGCGGTCGTTCGGTAGCCGTCAGCGGTGTGCCGGGCGATGAAAATACCTACTACGCAGGCTACACCGGCGGCGGACTCTGGAAAACCGACGATGCCGGCCTCACCTGGCGGCCCATTGCCGACGGCGCGCTCCAAACCGGCTCCGTAGGCGATATTGCCGTAGCGCCCTCCGACCCCAATGTGGTGTATGTGGGCATGGGCGAGCACGCACCCCGCGGCGTGATGACTTCTTACGGCGACGGCATCTACAAAAGCACCGATGCGGGCCTGAGCTGGAAGCAAATCGGTTTGGAAAAAACGCGCCATATTTCCGACGTGGTAGTACATCCCGGCAACCCCGACGTGCTGTGGGTGGCCGCTCAGGGCGCCCTGTATGGCCCCTCCGAAGATCGCGGCGTTTATAAAAGCACCGACGGCGGCCAAAGCTGGAAAAAAGTACTGTATGTGGATGAAAATTCCGGCGCTTCCAGCCTGAGCGTGGACGCCAACAACCCGCGCATCCTCTACGCCGCCACCTGGCAACACCGCCGCCTGCCCTGGAAAGTAGAAAGCGGCGGCGCGGGCTGCTCCATCTGGAAAAGCACCGACGGCGGCGATACCTGGGCCAAAATCAATGAGGGATTGCCAAAAGAAATGGGCAAGATCGGCGTGTCGGTCTCGCCGGCCAATTCCAATCGTGTATATGCCATTGTGGAAGCCGAGAAGTCGAAAGCCGGCCTGTATCGCTCCGACAACGGCGGCAAGAGCTGGCAACTGATGTCCAACGACCAAAACATCACCTCGCGCTCCTGGTATTACATGGAGGTCTTCGCCGACCCGCAAAACGCCGACATCGTGTATGTGCTCAACGCGCCGATGATGCGCTCCATAGACGGCGGCAAAACCTTCAGCAATATCTCCGTCGGGCATGGCGACACCCACGACCTGTGGATCAATCCCAAAAACAACCAAAACATGATCCTCGGCGACGACGGCGGCGCAGAGATCAGCTTCAACGCCGGGCGCTCCTGGTCTTCGCTGAACAACCAGCCCACCGCCCAATTTTACCGTGTGAATGCAGATAAGCAGTTTCCGTACAAAATTTACACCGGCCAGCAAGACAACACCTCTGTCATCATTGCTTCGCGCAACAACAGTTTCGGCATCACCGACAAAGACTGGACCACCGGCCCCGGCTGCGAGTGCGCCTGGGTTGCCTTTGATCCCGACAAGCCGGAAACACTCTATGGCGGCTGCTATCAGGGCTATATTGACGCCCTCGACACCCGCACCGGAGAGTCGAAAGACATCATGGCCTATCCTACGCTCAATCTGGCCATACAGCCCAAAGACATGAAGTACCGCTTCAACTGGAACGCGCCCATCGTCGCATCGCCGCACAACGCCAACGTGATTTACCATTGCGCCAACGTGGTGTTGCGCAGTGCCGACGGCGGTCTGCGCTGGGAAGTCATCAGCCCCGACCTCACCCGCAACGAGGCGGCCAAACAAGGCGACGGCGGCGGTCCGATTACCAACGAAGGCGCGGGCGGCGAGAATTACAACACCATTTATTACTTCATTGAATCGCCCATCGAAGCGGGCGTACTCTACACCGGCAGCGATTGCGGCTTGGTGCATGTCAGCCGCGACAACGGCAAAAGCTGGCTCAATGTGACGCCCGCCGGACTGCCCGAATGCAGCATTCATTCCATCGAAGTATCGCCGCACGACAAGGGCACGGTGTATATTGCCGGAACGCGCTACAAGTTCAACGACTTTGCATCTTACACCTATAAATCAACCGATTACGGCAAAACCTGGACCCGTATTTCCGAGGGCATCCGCACCGATGATTTCCTCAAAGTCATTCGCGAAGACCCCAAAACGAAGGGATTGCTGTACGGCGGCGCCGAGCGCGGATTTTACGTTTCCTTCAACGGCGGTCAGCGCTGGAACCAACTCCAACTCAACCTGCCCGTTGTACCCGTCACCGACCTCATCGTGCGCGACAACGACCTCGTGGCCTCCACCGCCGGCCGCGCCCTCTGGATTTTGGACGACCTCTCGCCGCTACAACAATCGGCCGGTAAGCTCGAAGCCTTCAAAGTATTCCAACCCAAACCCACCGTGCGCTTCAGCAGCTTCTCGGCGCCCTGGCTGCCGGAGTTCATTCCCGGCATCGGCAAGAACCCCGACAACGGCGTCATTCTCAGCTACTTCCTGCCGGAAAATGCCGACAGCAACGAGGTGAAATTAGAAATTTTGGATGCTGCGGGCAAAGTCATTCGCAGTTTCAGCAGCAAAAAAGACGAGGCGTTCAAACCCTACCCCGGCGGACCGCGCCCCAGTCCCACCCTGCCTGCCATGAAGGGCCTGCATCGTTTTGCCTGGGATTTCCGCACCGGCGGTCTGCCCGATATTCCCGGCGTGTATGTGTATGCCGACTACACCGGCCATCGCGTGGCGCCCGGCAAGTACAGCGCCCGCATGTCGTACAAAGGCCAGACTTCTACGGCGGACTTTGAAATCGCACCCGATCCGAGGCTGCAAACCGCGCCGCAAGACTGGGCCGAACAGCAGCAAACCATCGCGCGCGTAGAGGGGCACATCAGCGATATGCACGAGTGTGTCAATGCTTTGCGCAAGGTGAAAAAGCAGGTGGAACACTTCAATGAATCGTTCAAAAATGCTGCGGGCGACAACGAAAAAGCCATGCTGGCCAACGGCGAGCAATTGCTGAAAAAAATGGCTGAGTGGGAAGCCAACATCGTGGAAACCCGGCAGCGCAATTTCCAGGATGTCATCAACTGGCCCAGCAAACTCAACGCTGAGTTCTTTGATCTGCGCGGCAAATTGGACGTACACGATCCCCGTGTCACGCAGGGCGTCCGCGACCGCCTCCGCGATCTGGAAGCCGAATGGACGCGCCACAAAGCAACCTGGAAAAAGCTGATAGAGGAGGATGTGGCAGGGTACAACCGCTTGTTCCGGGAGAGGAATTTGCCGGCGCTTTTTGCACCTCAGAGGTAAAAACATGCGCTTCTCTCTCTTCCAACTCGCCGATGCCATGCAGGGCCGCGTCATAGGGCAGGCGCCTGCCGGAGCCGTGGTAGAACACCTCATCACCGACAGCCGCCACATAGCCTTTGCGCCCACGGCACTGTTCTTTGCTCTGCGCGGACCGGGTCGCGACGGACACGCTTTCATCGCCGATGCGTACCGGCAAGGGCTGCGCTACTTTGTCGTGGCGCGTTTGCCGGAAGTGGGAAGTCTGCCCGAAGCCTGCTTCATTCAGGTGGCCGACACGCTGCAAGCCCTGCAAATGCTGGCCGCCTGGCGACGGTCTTTGGCAGCTATACCTGTGATCGGCATTACCGGCAGCAACGGCAAAACCATTGTCAAAGAGTGGCTTTTTCAATTGCTGCACCCCGACCGGCATGTCCTGCGCAGTCCGCGCAGCTACAATTCCCAAACCGGCGTGCCGCTCTCGGTGTGGCAACTGAAACCCGAACACGAGCTGGCCCTGCTCGAAGCAGGCATTTCCCGCATGGGCGAAATGGCTAAGCTGGCGCCCATCATCCAACCCACGTTGGGCTTGTTCACCACCCTCGGCGATGCGCACAGCGAAGGCTTCCCCGATGCGGAAACCAAGCTCAGGGAAAAGCTGATGCTCTTTCAGTCGGCGCAGCTCATTTTTTACAACGCCGACGATGCCCGTGTGGACGCCGCCATACGAGCGCTCGGCAAGCCCTTATTTTGCTGGGGAAGCGCCGCCCATGCCGACCTGCAACTCCTTCGAGCAAGCAGCTCCGACGACCGCCGCAGCACCCGCATCGAGGTCCGCTTCGAGGGGCGCGAACGGAGCATTGACATCCCTTTCAGCGATCAGGCCTCCATCCACAACGCCATGCTGTGCTGGTGCGTACTGCTCCATCTCGGCTTGCCGGACGAACTCATCCGCGAACGCATGAGCCGCCTCGAACCGGTGGAAATGCGCCTCGAAATGCGCGAGGCCGTCAACGCCTGCACGCTCATCAACGACAGCTACAATTCCGACCTCAACGCCCTCTCCATCGCCCTCGATTTCATGGCAAGACAGGCTTCGGGCCGCCGCCGCACGCTCGTTTTATCAGACATTCTGGAAAGCAGCCGCGCCCCCGAAACGCTCTACGCGCAGGTGGCCGATCTGATTTGTGAAAAAGGTGTGGAGCGCCTCATCGGCATCGGCGGGCAGGTGCAGCGCTTGCAAGGCAAACTCCCCGACGGCATTGCCACCGTTTTTTACAACGATGCCGACGCGTTTTTGCAGCAGCACGACATGGAGACTTTCAGTCGGGAAATCATCCTGCTGAAAGGTGCGCGCCGCTTTGGTTTTGAACGCATTGCAGACAGGTTGGCCCTGAAAGTACACCAAACCGTCCTCGAAATCCACCTCGCCGCGCTCACCCACAATCTCCGCCGGTTTCAGCAACTCCTGGCGCCCGGCGTCCGCACCATCGCCATGGTGAAAGCGGCGGCCTACGGCAGCGGCAGCGTGGAAGTGGCCCAACTGCTGGAACTTCAGCGCGTGGACTACCTCGCCGTAGCTTATGCCGACGAAGGGGTGGAATTGCGCCGGGGCGGCATCGGACTGCCCATTTTGGTACTCAATCCCGAAGAGGCCGTTTTTGACATGATGCTCCGCTACCGCCTCGAACCGGAGTTGTACAGCCTGCGCCTGCTCCTCAGTTTTGCGCGCTTTTGCGCCAATCGGCAAGAGCCGGTACCCGTTCATCTCAAGGTAGAAACCGGCATGAATCGTCTGGGCTTTGAGGAAGACAGTCTCGACGAGGCTGTGGCCGAATTGCAGGCCAATCCACAGCTCCGCGTGGTGTCGGTGTTCTCGCACCTGGCAGCCTCCGAAAACCCCGAATTGGATGCCTTCACCCACGAGCAGGCCCGCCGCTTCGAAAGCGCCTGGCAGCGCATCAGCGCGGGTTTGGGCTACCGTCCGCTGCGACACATACTCAACACCAACGGCATTGCCCGCTTTCCGCAATACCAGATGGACATGGTGCGGCTCGGCATCGGCTTGTACGGCATTCCCACCGAAAGCCTTGATTTACAGCCTGTACTTTGCCTCAAGGCCGCCATTTCCCAGATCAGAACCCTACGAGAGGGCGATACGGTGGGCTATGGTCGCAAGGGCGCTGGGCAGGCGGGTATGCGCATTGCCACCATCAGCATAGGCTACGCAGACGGCTTGTTGCGCGCTGCCGGCAACGGGCGTTTTTCGGTGCTCATCCGGGGCAGGCGGGCGCCTACGGTGGGCAACATTTGTATGGATATGTGCATGGCCGACATCAGCCAAATACCCGATGCCGGAGAGGGTGATCCTGTGGTGGTGTTTGGACCGGGTCTGCCGTTGGAAGAACTCGCCGCCGCCCTCGGCACCATTCCCTACGAGGTGCTCACGGGCATTTCGCCGCGCGTGAAGCGGGTGTATGTGCAGGAGTGAGGGGCATGTAGCACGATAAAAATGAAAACCGCAAAATATCGAATGTAAAATGTAAAACCCAACCGTAGGGC